>ERZ808278.414-NODE-414-length-29766-cov-4.139645_pt1 | contig 29766 bp, 23 predicted proteins | sample MGYA00521239_ERZ808278 | MGnify/ENA primary metagenome ERZ808278 (study PRJEB31516, sample SAMN03275600) | gut metagenome | biome: mammalia-associated habitat; material: feces | host: Papio cynocephalus | place: Kenya | collected 2012-07-17 ... | reverse complement strand
GGAAACATGCTTGAATGAGAGCAAGAAATAATAAGGATACTGTTAAGGAAGATAAGTCCCCGTAAGGGGACGGAAACAATGGAGGTAAAGAAGATAATAAACAGAATGCAAAGTTAAGGAAGATAAGTCCCCGTAAGGGGACGGAAACTATCATCTAATTATGTGTGTCTCTATAGTTCTCCAGTTAAGGAAGATAAGTCCCCGTAAGGGGACGGAAACTATAATAATCTAAAGAATGAAGATTCGATAATTGTAGTTAAGGAAGATAAGTCCCCGTAAGGGGACGGAAACTAGAATAATTGCGAACTATCATAGGTTCAATCTTCCAGTTAAGGAAGATAAGTCCCCGTAAGGGGACGGAAACGCGCTATCTTTTCCACCACTGAATGACACCGCTATTGTTAAGGAAGATAAGTCCCCGTAAGGGGACGGAAACTATCGAGAAGATTGTTGAACTTCTTATTTATAAGTGGTTAAGAAAGCTAACTCCCAAAAATGCGACGAAAGTACATTTTCAGCCACTTCACTCTACATCACATCCATATATCACATCCTCCAACTTATTTTTCAACCCATTCGCTCCCTCCCGTCAAACATCCCATTCTACAAAATAAAAACTTGTGCTATAATAAACAATATTTCAGAAAACAGGAGGAACACTTTTGAACCGTAATCAAATCTTTCTATCAACAATTGATGAACAGGCGCACACACTGGCACGAACATACGGACTAGGACTAGAAATAGCAGAGTACTGCACAGCTTGGAATATGGACGAGCATTTTTCAGAAACAGACCCAATCGTAAAAGAAAAGATAAATGGAATTTCCAATCGTATTCTACATGGACCATTTAACGAGCTATTTCCATGTGCCATTGACCCACTAGCTAGAAAGCTGGCAGCACAACGCTTTTCACAGGCAATTTCACTAGCAGAAGCCTATGGCGCGAAAAAAATCGTTTTCCATGGTGGATACAACCCAAAACTATATTATCCAATCTGGTACACAGAGCAGTCGGTCGAATTTTGGAAAGAATTTATCCAGTCAGTACCCGCTGACATGGTGATTTGCCTTGAGAATGTTTTAGAAGAAGAACCAAGGATGCTTTTCGATATTATACAGAGCGTAAATGATGAAAGGCTTCAGATGTGCCTAGATATCGGTCATGTAAACGCCTATTCAAACATTAGTGTTTCTGAATGGATTCATGCTTGCGCAACAAAAATTGCACATTTTCACATTCATAATAACCATGGAGCAGCAGATACCCACAATGCCCTTATGGACGGGACAATGAAGATGCCTGACGTATTGCAGCAAATCAGTAGGGAATGCCAGGATGCCACGCTAACGCTTGAATGTCCCGATGCAAAGTCTAGTGTGGAATGGCTCCTCGGACTAATGGAAAACACGCTGGCATGATATAAGAGGGGAGATATAAATAAAATGGAAAAACAGCCATTTGTAATAGAAGAAATCCCCACATTACTGTGGGGAGAAGATTCGGAAATGTTGTATTTATTTGTTCATGGGAAAATGTCAGTCTGTTCGCATGTAGCATAGGGGCATAGTTTAGTCTCATGGTATATGTCGACTAATATCACATTTGGTCCTATTTTAAAAAGAATAAAAACGTTTCTAAATATTGAAATTATTTGTATTTTTGTATAAAATAGAAGAAATATCATTTTTATGAAAGAATAATTTAGAATACATTGATTACATAATAGAGGGAAGGCGTTTTATGCTTAGTAGACTACAAATAATTCTTAATAACCCCAAAGATAAACATTTGAATTTCAATATTTCTTCGCTCCTGCAGGGGATAATTATGGAGCAGATAAGTTATGCGTTTGCCACAGAGCTTCACAATGGCAGTCGCCAACCGTACAGTCATTATGTGGAGTTCGAAAGCGACCAGATTATCTGGAATATCCAAACTCTAACCCAGACCGCGTATGAGCAAATCATCGCTCCAATGATGCAAGAAAGTATGCAAAGTATCTATATTCGACACAAGAATTTAGAACTTAGCATTCAGGACAGAATTTTGGAACAGTGCTCATACGACCAGCTAAGAAAGGAGCGGTATTTTACCGATGGCAGCCGAATTCAGACCATTCACTTTGTGTCACCAACGGCATTCAAAAGCCAGGGAGAATACGTTTTCTACCCATCCGTACATTTCCTTTTTCAAAGTTTAATGATGAAATACGATGCCTGTTCCGATGATGCAGATTTGTTTGGCAGGGAGGTTATGGAGCATTTTGAGGAGAATGTTAAGGTGATTCGGTATAAACTTAGGAGTTATAGTTTTCAATTAGAGGGGACGAGGATTCCGTCATTTCTTGGGGAGATTACGATTAAGATTAATGGTCCGCAGGCGCTGGTGAATCTGGCGGATTATCTGCTGGCGTTCGGGGAGTATTCGGGCGTTGGGATAAAGTGTGGGATTGGGATGGGAGCGTATAAGTTGGATGAGAGGAAAAGGGGGTAGATGAGGTAGTGGATGAGAAGATATATAAATTAGTAGTAGGTGGATTGCTACATGATATTGGAAAAGTGATTTACCGAACAGGTAAAGGAAAGTATCATGGTTATCTAGGTGCTGATTATTTACAAGAGCAAATTGGAATTAAGGATGAAGAGATATTAACTCAGATTCGATTGCATCACAAAGGAAGATTACAAAAGGAGAAAGTTGCTAATAATGATTTAGCATATATTACTTACATAGCTGATAATATTTCGTCAGGTACAGATAGACGTAAGTTTGAAGAAGGTGTAGAACCAGAGTTGAAAGAACACAAAAACAAATTCCATAGAGCATACGCTTTGCAAAGTATTTTTAATGTATTTAATAATAATGTTAAAAAATTAGAGTTTGGGATGGAATATGAACCTACAAAAAAGATATCCAAAGATAAAGTTATTAAAACAAGTGAAAATGAGAAGTATAGCTATGATTTTTACCTGGATATCCTGAATTCTGTAGGGGATGAATTGAAAGCAATGAAAAAATGGAATGAGGATTATATAAATTCTGTCCTTTCTATTACGGAGAAGTATTTTTCCTTTATACCATGTTCCATTCTAAAATATAATGTTGAAGATATTTCATTGTACGACCATAGTAAGCTTACAGCAGCATTCGGTTGTTGTATCTATAAATTTTTAGAGAATAAAGACGATTACCGATTTTTACTTGAACAGGACGATGAATTTTATAAAGTAAATGCATTTCTTTATTATACATTTGACATAAGTGGAATTCAGAACTTTATTTACACAATACATAGTGATGGAGCACTAAAAAATTTACGTGCAAGGTCGTTTTATCTCGAAATCTTTGTTGAGCATATTGTAGATGAGATATTGTTAAAACTAGGACTTTCCCGGGCTAATTTATTGTATACTGGCGGGGGACATGCTCAATTCGTGTTGCCGAATACATCTGAAACAAAAAGAATCTTGAATGAGGTTGCAGAAGAAGTGAATCATTGGCTTCGCAACAATTTCGATATAAAACTGTATTTTGCAGATGCGTATTGTGAGTGTGCTGCTTCCGATTTTATGGAAGATGGAAACGCATCATTTCACAATAAACTCAGTATTATGCAGTATGAATTAACAAAGAAAAAATATCAACGATATTCTGCAAAAGAACTTGCGGACTTAAATAATAATCATGTGGAAGGGGAAAGAGAATGTAAAGTCTGTCACCGTAGTTCTAACTTAGGAGACGGTGATGAATGTGATTTATGCAGGGCATTTCGTGAAATTTCACGGGAACTTTTAGACCCTCAGACTACCGAAAAGACTAAGTCAACAGAAGCATTTTGGGATAGATGGGAGAATAAAGAACTGTTTCTGATTACGAAAAATTGTGTCAGCAAAAAACAACTTCCATTACCATTTAACTGTTATCTATCATTTGTTACAAAAGAAGAGTTTCAGGAAAAATATCAGAACGGAAACGATTATGTGCGTGTCTATACGAAAAATGATATATATATTGGCTGTAGGATGGAAACGCATTTATGGGTAGGTGATTATAACCGCTACAATACGTTGGAGGAAACGGCAGATCATGCTTCGGGTATTCGTAGAATCGGAGTACTTCGGGCAGATGTTGATAATCTTAGCGATGCCTTTATTCGTGGATTTGAAAAAAAATTTATTCGTGGATTTGAAGAAAAATATGATACGCTATCAAGAAAGACCGTGTTGTCTAGTGGATTATCGTTATTCTTTAAATTCTATATAAATTATTTCTTATTGCATGGACATGAACAATTGATAGATAAGGAAAGTGAGAGAGCAATTACGATTGTATATTCTGGTGGAGATGATGTATTTGTTATTGGAAGCTGGGATGATGTTGTAGGATTTGCAATCGACTTACATAATGAATTTGATAGTTTTACTCAGAAAAAATTAACGCTTTCTGCTGGAATTGGAATATATCCTCCAAAATATCCAGTTTCTCGATTGGCATATGAAGTGGGAGAACTAGAGGAATGTGCAAAAGATAATGGTAAGGACTCTGTTACCTTGTTTGATGGGAAATATACCTTTAAGTGGAATACATTCATTCAGGATATTTACCAGACTAAATACAAGCTGATTAAAGGATTTTTCGGGGATGAAGACAATGCTAGGGGAAATAGCTTTTTATATCACTTGCTCGATTTGCTGAAGGGGATTGAAGCTTGTGAGGGTAAGGACATCAATCTGGCAAGGTATGCGTTTTTACTGGCAAGATTGGAACCTGGTGATAAAGAGCCTGAAAAGAAGAAAAAGTATCAGGATTTTGCAATGAAGATGTATCAATGGACGCAGGATAAAGAAGATGTTAGAAAAACAATAGTGGCAATATACATTTATTTATATGCGGTAAGAGTAAGAAAGGATGATAAGAATGGCAAATAATAATGGGAATGATGTGCATAACAATAAAAAAATTCCAGAGATAGATTTCCATGACGTTTTAAATAACGGCAATTATGTCGAAATAGCAGAAAATGTAGTATTACATTTATTGGGTAATAATGCTAATTATCGATTTAAGTGGAATGGTGAAAAGATGAAGATGAAACCCAAAAGTGAAATAAAGAACAAAAAGCAAAATTTCTATCTGACGACAACGAAGATTAGAAATCTTCTTTCCTTACTAAATGTTATTCAGCAGATGGTAAAAGAAGAATCAGGAAACAAAATTAACGATGATACTTTAGGGAAAATTCAATATTTTAAGATGCGCTGTGCGTATGAGGCTGGTAGGGATAGTGCAGTTGATGATTTTATTGAGAAGTCAAATATAATGAATTATATAGAGGACATAAAAGGGTCTAAGAAGAATTTTGAAATTTTCTTTCATTATGTAGAGGCACTTGTAGCATATCACAGATATTATGGCGGAAGAAATAATTAGGAGGGGTATTATGTACGATAAACTTAAGATTACAGGAGAGATAGAAGTAGTAACAGGTTTACATATTGGTGGTTCTAGTCAGTTTTCAGCAATTGGTGCAGTGGATTCTCCAGTTATTAAGGATAAGGTAAGTAATCAGCCGATTATCCCAGGAAGCAGTTTGAAAGGAAAAATGAGAACCTTATTGGCTAAATATTATTCAGAAAACAATATTGTGAAGGAACCGAATCAAGATACAAAAGAGTTGTTAAATTTATTCGGAAGTTCAGTAAAAAGTAAGTTGAGTAATAATGGAAATACAAAAGAAAAAATAGTGCAAGGAAGACTCCAGTTTAAAGATGCTCAACTTAGCAATATACCAGAGTTAAAGGAACAGTTATTGGACACAGCTGTTGAAGTAAAGTTTGAGAATGGAATTGATCGACTCACAGCAGAAGCAACTCCAAGACAAATTGAGAGAGTAATACGCAAGGCAAAGTTTCATTTTGAAATTATGTATGATGCATGGTTTGAATTTGATGAGGACGAGCAGTGTATAAAAAGAATTGAAGATGATTTTGAAATTATCGGAGATGGAATGCAGCTTTTACAGCTTGACTATTTAGGTGGTAATGGAACTAGAGGATATGGAAAGATTGAGTTTGGAGGATTGTCAGTGACACATGCATTTGGAGAATCAAAGATGATTGACACCGATAAATTATTATCTAATTTAAATGAAAAAATTAAAACAAAAGTAGAGGGGGCGTAGAATTTGAATTTCTGGGTCTATAAACTGTCATTCTCTACAGAATTACATATTGGTAATGGTTTACTTACGGATAGCTGTTACACAATGTATGCAGATTCCTTTTTCTCGGCACTGTGTCTGGAAGCGTTAAAAATATATGGTGTGGAAGGCATTGAGAAGCTGAAAACGATGGCAATGGAAGATAAGCTTGTTTTATCCGATGGCTTTCCTTATATTAAGGATAAACTTTATATTCCAAAACCACTTGATACTACATTCTTGAACCCCTATTGTGAGGTAAAGCAGGATACATCTGTTCAACGAAAAACATGGAAAAAAACAAAATATCTTCCTTTAGAAATATGGAATAAAAATGATAGCAAGTTAGATGTAGAAAAGGAATTGGAAAACTTAAAGGGGATCGGTTGGAGTTCTTTACGAATAAGGGCATCTATACAAGGTTTAGAGGAAACAATGCCTTATGGAGTTGGAGGGTTCCAGTTTGTAAAAGATAATGGAATGTATTTTATTGTTGGGCTTGAAAAGGAAGTAGAGGAAATATTCGATAATATTCTAAACTCATTACAGTATACAGGTATTGGAGGAAAACTTTCTACAGGTATGGGAAAATTCCAGTGGAGCAAGGAAGAAGCAAGTAATGATGTGAAAGAACGGTTGTGTTACGCTGAGCAGTCTGGAGCGGAAACAAACCTAATGACATTAAGTGTATCTTTTCCAAATGAAGATAGCGAAAATGTATTTGAAAACAGTTACTATTCTGTCATAAAGCGTAGTGGATTTGTATCTTCGCTTAACTATACTTCAAGGCAGAAGGATGTATCTGGATTTACTAAGAAAAAAAATCTGTATGTCATTCAGTCTGGTTCCTGTATGTCTCATGGGTATTGTGGAGACATTATAGATGTATCTGATGGTGGTGCGCATGAGGTGTTACGATATGCAAAACCATTATTTTGGAGGTTAGAGCAATGAACAATTTTTTGGAACAATACAGAGTTAAAATAACAACATTAGCACCAGTATTTATTGGTTCTGGATCATCGCTTACCAAAAAAGAGTACGTATACAATCCAGATGATAATAAGCTAATTGCGTTAAACTTTGGAAAAATGTTTAGTGAAGTAAAAACAGGTAAAGCAGCAAGAGAAATGCGCAGATATTTTATGAATAGGAGTGAAGAAGGTCTAAAAGAATTTCTTGACAAACAGGATATTAAGATTAAATCAGAATGGATTGAGAGTGAGTATTCGGTAAAAGGGGCCGAATCAGTATTTGCTAATAATAATTTTAAAGGAATTAACTTGTTCATAAAAGATGCTTATGGAAATCCCTATATACCAGGAAGTAGTTTAAAAGGAGCCATAAGAACAGCGTTATTGAAATATGAGGTATCTAAAGATAAGGAAAAATATAAATATTATACTACTAAGGTACCTAATATCATTAAGGGAGACGATATTAAAATCATAAAGAAGCAACTATCTAGTCAGACTAAGCAGATAGAAGAAAAATCATTTTTAATTGAGTTAAAGGCGAAGAAGCGAAATGGGCAAAAAGCGAGTTACGATATTTTGAAAGGTTTTATAGTAAGTGATAGTAAGCCGCTAGCCATTGATTGTTTAACTCTTTGCCAGAAAATTGACAGAAAGCAGGATGCAACGGAGAACGAGCTTCCTATTTTACGTGAGAGTATAAAGCCAAATACTGAAGTTGAGTTTTTGTTGACGATTGATAGAGTATATTTTAGAAAGAGTATGGAAGATATCAAACAGGCAATCCAATATTCCTATAGCTCTATTAGGAGTTGGATGGAAGATTTTTTACCGATGGAAGAAAATGAAACAGCTTCGGCTGATTGTTTATACTTAGGTGGCGGAGCTGGATATGTTTCAAAAACATTTACATATGACTTATTAAATAAAAATGATGCAAGAAATGTTGCAACAAAATGCATTTCTAAACCGGGAAAACAAAGTCGTTTTGGTGATTCATTTGTACCTAGAACGATAAAGAAAACCAGTATGAATGGAGAATATTTTGATATGGGATTATGTAAAATTGAATTTGAAAGGATGGATTAATATATGTCAAACCACTTCATAGCCGCCCTAGGCACCAGCTGTTACAACCAATGTAACTACCAGCTAAACAACCAAACCGTCAAGACAAGCTTCATCCAGGAAGCACTCTTACACCTCCTCCATTTTGGACAAGGAGATAAAGTGACCATCCTATTAACCGATTCCGCACGAGAAATGAATTGGGAAGATAGTATATACAAAGCTAGAGACATTTCTGCTCTGCAGCGTTTTGCATGTGAGGGTGAAGTATTACCGTCCGAAGGTGATAAAAAAGAAGGACTTCGTTCTATTATCCAAAGCAGACTTCCAGATGTAACCTTAAACGATGTCACAATCCCCGATGGCAAAACAGAGGATGAAATCTGGAGGACATTTGAAATTATCTACGACCAGATCAGCGAAGAAGATGTTGTTTACTTCGATATCACCAATTGCTTTCGTTCTCTTCCGATAATTGCTACGACCATCCTAAACTACAGTAAGGTACTTAAAAATATTACAATAAAGGGTATCTACTATGGAGCACTTGAAGCAAAAGATAAAGACACAGGAATCGTGCCAGTATTTGATCTGACAGCTTGCAATGATATTATGGATTGGACGGTTGCAGCAGACAGCTTCATCCATTTTGGCAACAGTGATAGAATCGGTGAGCTGTGTAAAAGCAGTAGCGATAAAGCATTTACAAATGCATGGAAATGCAAACTGCGTAAAGTTGTAAATTTGACGAATTGCATTGAAACGACTAGGGGGATGGAGAAAGACGATGTTTCAAATGGTAAGAACAGCATAAAGATGGCTTATATGGAATTCAAGAATGCACCACTACAAGCACAGAATTCGGATAATGTCGAGAAAATTGTGTTACCTCTGTATAAGAAAATAGAGGAGCGAGCCGCTGTATTTGACAAGAAATCCAATTTTGAAATTGGGATGGCAACTGTGGAATGGTCAATTCAAAATGGAATGATTCAGCAGGGGTTCACGGCATTGCTGGAAACGATTAAGACATTTTTGTGCAATCAATACGGAATAAGGGAGCATGATTTTGAAACTCGTGAGCTGGTAACAGCCTATGTATTAAATATGGTAAAACGTTGTAAAAATGCGATTAGGAGTGATATTGATACTACGGTTTTAAGAGTGCAGGCTTTAGAAAAGGAAGATATATATCAAGAATTTCTGGAGTATTTGGATGATGATAAGACACCAGAATGTGTAAGGTCTTGCAAAGAGCAGGCGATTAAACTTGCAAATGAAGTGCCAAAAAGTTTGGTTGTTTTATATGGAGAAATTGGTGATTATCGAAATGATATGAATCATTTTGGGTTTAAAAAGCAGCCTAATAAGCCAAATACATTGCATAAAAACCTCAAAAAATGCTATCAGCAGTTTCATAGTATTATAGATAATTATAATGAACTAAAATTAAAGTGAAGTATTTACCATTTATGTATTGAGCTTTTGGCAATTGTAGGGTAAAATGAAAAAAGACATTGATTTTAGTTGTAAAAAGGTAGTTTAGAAAAGTAATAAAAGGTATATTGTGGAAAATCTGCCCCGATACTGATGAATAGAAGGATTGAGGATGACTGTAGGTCTTAAAAACGATTTAGAAATGTAAAAATGCAATCCGCCCCGCAAACTGCGTATACAGCCCAGTAATAGCAAGGGTTTCAGAGGATAGGGTTAAGGAAGACAGTTCCCCGAAAGGGGACGGAAACGTCAAGTCCCCTTACCTTTTCGCCGACATAATTTGTTAAGGAAGACAGTTCCCCGAAAGGGGACGGAAACCATGTTCGCTAGGTGCTGGAATACGCCTGACAAGGTTAAGGAAGACAGTTCCCCGAAAGGGGACGGAAACCAACACAAACACACTTATCAGCAACGTCATTAAGTTAAGGAAGACAGTTCCCCGAAAGGGGACGGAAACTGTACAATGTTCATCTTTGTACACAAATCTTTCGTACGTTAAGGAAGACAGTTCCCCGAAAGGGGACGGAAACTTGTTAATAATTTCTTTTGTTCTCTTTGAGTAATACTGGTTAAGGAAGACAGTTCCCCGAAAGGGGACGGAAACGTGCCCCCCCCAATCCTTCAAAAGGCCGTTCTCTGTTAAGGAAGACAGTTCCCCGAAAGGGGACGGAAACTGAGGAAGTTTCCCGTATTGGATATCGAAAATTTGTTAAGGAAGACAGTTCCCCGAAAGGGGACGGAAACTCCACCACTTTTATTTATTAGTTGTATTGCCTTGCGTTAAGGAAGACAGTTCCCCGAAAGGGGACGGAAACTTCATGAGTTGTCCTCCTTTCTATCTATTCCGTTCAGTTAAGGAAGACAGTTCCCCGCGAGGGGACGGAAACTACTAGTGCTACTACAGATGTTCCCCATCCTTCAATTAAGGAAGACAGTTCCCCGAAAGGGGACGGAAACATTAGGTAATCATCATATTCATCACAAAAAGATTCGTTAAGAAAGACAGTTCCTCAAAAAAGGACGGAAACGATTCAGTACTTACAAAACCTAACGGAAATTCAACCATCCATCAATTGATATCTACTATTCACTCCACAACAAATAACCACCCACATTACACAAAGAGTAGAGGCACCTCCCTTATGAAGAAAATAAATTCAATCGGTTACGGTGGCAAATTTTGACCAACAGAAATCGAATACTAAAAGTCGGCGACAATCGTTACGAGTGTCAGGCATGCGGCAATAGGGAATTGAAGTCGGATTCCAAGTTTTGCAGTGTATGTGGAATCAAGTTTGAGAATACTGATAACGAATAACTGAAATCTGAATACTGCACTAATAGTACCCTTCATCACTAAAATTGAGGGGTACTATTACGCATTTATAAGCCCAATACAAAAAATGATGAATTATAGCGAATTTTGTGGTATACGGGTTGTGATCGTGAAATGATAGTTACATAAATTTATAGAGGTATTTTCCAAGTTTAGTATAGGTCGTATCTTATAAGGGAACAGGAGGAAAAGAGATGAAGGCATACGTATTTCCCGGTCAGGGTTCGCAGTCTGTAGGAATGGGAGAAGGGTTATTTGAGAAGTATAGTGATTTGACAAAAAAAGCAGATGAAATACTAGGATATTCCATTCAGTCACTTTGTTTATCCGATCCAAATGAAGTATTAAATCTGACACAATACACGCAGCCAGCGTTATATGTAGTGAATGCATTTATGTATTAGGAGTATGTGAAAGAACATGGTGAGCCTGATTATCTGGCAGGCCATAGTCTTGGAGAGTACAATGCACTGTTGGCTGGAGGTGCATTTGATTTTGAAACAGGATTAAAACTGGTAAAGTTAAGGGCAGAGTTAATGGGAAAAGTAAAAGATGGAGGGATGGCAGCAATTCTGCACCTTGAGGAAGAAAAGATTCGACAGGTAATAAAAGAAAAACGACTTGATTCCATTGATATTGCCAATCTGAATTCACCGTCCCAGATTGTTATTTCAGGACCTGTGGATGCACTGAAAGATGCAGAGCAGTATTTCATAGAAGCGGGTGCATTAAAATATGTGATGCTGAAAGTCAGCGGAGCATTTCATTCAAGATATATGAAAGTTGCTGGTGATGAATTAGGAACTTTCTTTGATACACTTTCAGTAGGAAGGTTACGGATACCGGTTATTGCCAATGTCAATGCAAGACCATACAGACAGAGCGATATCAAGAGAAATTTAATTGAACAGCTTTCTTCATCTGTTAGATGGACAGAAACAATTCGTTATCTGATGGGAAAAGAAGTGGAAGACATTATTCAAATTGGCCCAGGTAACGTACTGACTGGATTGACACGTCAGATTAAAAGACTGGCTAAACCATTAATTGTGGAGGATGAGCCGATAGAAACAGAACCGGTTGAGCAGAAACCAGCACTGGAAGAATACATACCACAGAAACATGAGAAGTTTGTAATGGGTTCCGAATCATTAGAAGATGTTGCCAGCGCATTTATGGAGGCACCATCTAGACTTATCGTGGACAAGTTGACGAAAGAAGGGTATCTGACAGAAGAACAGGCAGAACTTGCATTACAGACAACAGTTGCAGATGATATATGTGTGGAGTCTGATTCTGCAGGACATACCGATCATGGCCTTAACTTTGCGGTATTGCCTGCAATTAGAAGAAAAAGGGAAATACTTCACGCTAGTAAGATGCATATTGGACTGGCAGGAGGAATCGGGTCACCAGAAGCGATTGCAGCAGCATTTATGTTAGGAGCGGATTTTGTTCTGACTGGTTCCATTAACCAGTGTACTGTGGAAGCAGGCATAAGTGATTCCGTAAAAGACATTAGATCAGCTGGAAAAATATTATTTTAAGAAAACAATCGCAGAAGTTTACGATGAAGTGAAAGCATACTGTAGTGAAAAAGATGTGGAAAGGATGGAACAGAATCCAAAATATAAGATGAGTTCTGTTTTCCGCTGGTACTTTGGATATGCCACTAGAGTTGCAATCAATGGAGAAGAAAATGCAAAAGTAGATTATCAGATTCACTGTAGTCCAGCGATGGGATGCTTTAATCAGCTGGTAGCTGGAACAGATTTGGAAAGCTGGCATAACCGCCACGTTGACGAAATCGAAATTATGCTAATGGAACAGGCAGCGGATTATATGAAAAAATATTTTCAAGCGCATTAAGCAACAGTACTTAGGATTAGAAATATATGGAAGGTAAAATGAAAGTCGGAATTGAAAAGATAAATGTATTTGGGCAAGGTTATTAAGTTAAGACATTTCACGCAATTTTTTATACGAAATGTTCCAATTCAATAGAACATCAAAATGCGGTCATGGGAAAGGGGCTACAGTACGTAAGACAAGGAATCAACACATTTTTTATAAAAATGCATATAATAGCATGAAAACAAGGAATCGAGATGCTGTTATGGATATTAAGCTTGAAATAAAAAATGGTGTGGGATATATTCGGAAGCCAATTCCACCGAATACATATCAGATCGAATGTGTGCGATTAAATGAAACACATGTGGGTCGAAATCATAAATCATTGGCAAGTACGAAACTAGGTCGAATTACAATAGAATCAGACTGTTCCATAGAAGAACAAAACAGCAAGCAATCAGCGGCGGTGCAATTTCCAAAGAAGACGTTAGAAGGACCTGTAACGAATCTTTTATATCTTGCTTTGTGCTGTTGCAAAGAAAGCAGTGTGAAAACAACGGACACAAGGCTTGCAGCAGCCAATTATTTTGATGAACTGTGCCCTTATCTGGAGTCATACATTTGTGCCAGTCATAGTGATTATGAACAGAATCTAATCTTCTTAAGACAGGAAAAAGTAGAAGAACAGAACTGTTATCGTATTCTGGCAGACGAAACCATGAGTTGGGAAAACAAGATACAGGATGCTGTATTAATTGTTCATGATGTCCCAATTGGAAAATGAATAAACTTGCTTTGAACAACTGCTTGCAATTCTTATAATGTTATGGTAATCTATATCATAGATTAAAAGGCAGAGAAGGAGACGGAAGCCGATTTGTTTCAAAGAAAGACAGGGAATGGACGTCATGGACTGAAAGCGTGCATGTTTGAAGAGACGGTGGAAGAACACTCCAGAGCTCGTGTTCTGAACCATAAGTAGGGGCATGCGTGGCACGCGTTAAGTGTTAGAGTGGAAAATGAATTTCAATCGCGGGTGGTACCGCGGGATTATGATATCCCGTCCCGGAGGTGTGTATATATTACAACCTCCGGGGCTTTTTAATTGGTAGGAAATTCTGCACTATAAATAAAGGAGGCAATACAATGGCGAATATCATTTCAGATGAAACAATTGAGTACGTTGGTATTCTGGCAAAACTTGAATTAAATGAAGAAGAAAAAGAACATGCGAAAAAAGATATGGGAAGCATGTTAGATTATATTGATAAGTTAAATGAATTAGATGTAACAGGTGTTGAACCAATGTCACATGTATTTCCAGTGAAAAATGTTTTCCGTGAAGATGTTGTAACGAACGGAGATGGACATGAAACTACATTAGCCAATGCACCAGAGGAAAAGGACCAGAGCTTTAAGGTGCCTAAGACTGTGGATTAAGAGATATAGGAGGAAACTGTTGTGAGTTTAATGAGTCTAACTGCCGTAGAACTTGGCAAAAAGATTAAAGCAAAAGAAGTTACAGTTGTGGAAGCAGTGAAAGCTGCCTTAGACCAGATTGAAGCTGTAGAAAAAGATGTAAACAGCTATGTAACAGTAGTAGATAGAGAAGCTGCACTTAAGAGAGCAGAAGAAGTGCAAAAATTAATTGATGATGGAACACTTACTGGATCACTTGCTGGTGTACCAGTTGCTATCAAAGACAATATGTGTACAGAAGGTCTTTTAACTACTTGCAGTTCTAAGATTTTATATAACTTCAAACCAACTTATACAGCAGAAGCTGTTCTTAACTTAGAAAAAGCAGGTGCTGTGATTATTGGTAAAACAAACATGGACGAGTTCGCTATGGGAAGTACAACAGAAACTTCTGCATTTGGTGAGACAAAGAATCCATGGAATACAGAACATGTACCAGGCGGTTCATCCGGCGGTTCCTGTGCAGCAGTTGCAGCAGAAGAATGTGCTTACGCATTAGGTTCTGATACAGGTGGATCGATTCGTCAGCCAAGCTCTTACTGTGGAGTAACAGGTATTAAACCTACTTACGGAACTGTTTCCCGTTATGGTTTAATTGCATACGGTTCTTCCCTTGATCAGATTGGACCAGTTGCAAAGGACGTAACAGACTGTGCTACTATATTAGAAGCAATTGCTTCTTACGATCCAAAAGACAGCACTTCTGTTAAGAGAGAAGATTATGATTTTACATCTGCATTAGTAGATGATGTAAAAGGTATGAAGATTGGTATTCCAAAAGGTTACTTTGGAGAAGGTCTTGACCCGGAAGTAAAAGAAGCTGTTATGGCAGCAGCGAAAAAGTTAGAAGAAAAAGGTGCAGTCTTAGAAGAGTTCGACTTAGATTTAGTTGACTATGCCATTCCAGCATATTATGTTATCGCATCTGCAGAAGCAAGTTCTAACTTAGCACGTTTTGATGGTATCAAATACGGCTATCGTACAGAAGAGTACGAAGGTCTTCATAATATGTATAAAAAATCCCGTTCCGAAGGATTTGGTGCAGAGGTAAAACGTAGAATTATGCTTGGTTCTTTCGTATTAAGCAGTGGTTACTATGATGCATATTACCTAAAAGCACTTAGAACAAAAGCTTTGATTAAGAAAGCATTTGATGAAGCATTTGCAAAATACGATTTAATTTTGGGACCCGCAGCACCTACAACTGCTCCAAAATTAGGAGAAAGCTTATCTGATCCTATTAAAATGTATTTAGGTGATATTTATACCATTTCTGTAAACTTAGCTGGTCTTCCAGGCATCAGTGTGCCTTGTGGCAAAGATTCCAAAGGTCTTCCAATTGGTTTACAGTTAATTGGTGACTGCTTTAAAGAGAAAAATATTATTCGTGCGGCTTACAGCTTTGAACAGACAAGAAGCTATGAGCGTCCAGCAATGGCAGAAAGATAGGAGGGGAAAACGATGAGTAAACAATATGAAACAGTCATTGGTCTTGAAGTCCATGTAGAATTAGCAACAAAGACAAAGATTTTCTGTGGTTGCAGTACAGAATTTGGTGGTGCGCCAAACTCACATACTTGTCCAGTCTGTACAGGTATGCCAGGCTCCCTTCCAGTATTAAATAAACAGGTAGTACAATATGCGATGGCAGTAGGTTTAGCTACAAACTGCCAGATTAACCAGTATTGTAAATTTGACCGTAAGAATTATTTCTACCCAGATAACCCACAGAACTATCAGATTTCTCAGCTATATTTACCTATCTGTCACGATGGTGGAATTGAAATTGAGACAGAAGATGGTGGCAAAAAAGTTATCGGAATTCATGAAATCCACATGGAAGAAGATGCTGGTAAATTAATACATGATGATTGGGATGACTGCTCTTTAGTAGACTACAACCGTTCTGGTGTACCTCTAATCGAGATCGTTTCGGAACCAGATATGCGTAGTGCAGAGGAGGTTATCGCCTACCTTGATAAATTAAGATTAATCATTCAATACCTTGGAGCATCTGACTGTAAGTTACAGGAAGGTTCCATGAGAGCCGATGTTAACTTATCTGTTCGTGAAGCAGGAGCAGAAAAATTCGGTACTAGAACAGAGATGAAGAACTTAAACTCCTTCAAAGCTATCGCTCGTGCCATTGAAGCTGAGAAGAATCGTCAAATCGATTTATTAGAAGAAGGCAAAGAAGTTGTTCAGGAAACAAGAAGATGGGATGACAACAATGGATATTCTTATGCAATGCGTTCCAAAGAAGATGCACAGGATTATCGTTATTTCCCAGAACCAGATTTAGTACCAATTGTAATCAGTGATGAATGGTTACAGGAGACAAAGGACAATCAGCCAGAGTTACGTGCAGAAAAGATGATTCGTTACAAAGAAGAGTACGACATTCCAGAGTATGATATCGCCATTATCACAAACTCCAAGCATATGGCTGATATCTTCGAGGAAACAGTTGCTATTTGTGGCAATGCGAAGAAAGTATCGAACTGGCTAATGGTTGAAACAATGCGTCTGTTAAAAGAACATTCCATGGAGCCAGAAGATATTAAGTTCTCTCCAGAGAATCTTGCAAAATTAATTGGATTAGTTGATGCAAGAGCAATCAATGGTAATGTGGCAAAAGAAGTATTTGAAAAAGTATTTACAGATAACATTGACCCAGAAGTATATGTAGAGGAAAATGGTTTAAAATCTGTGAATGATGAAGGTGCTTTAAGAAGTACAATCCAGACTATCATTGATAACAATCCAAAATCTGTTGAAGATTATAAGGCTGGTAAGAAAAAGGCAATGGGCTTTATCGTGGGACAGACGATGAAAGAAATGAAGGGCAAGGCTGATCCAGGTATGGTAAATCAGATTGTTACGGAAATCTTAGATGCTATGTAATAGGAAGAAATAATAGGAAAAAAATAGATTTGACATAAGCTGTTGCTTAAAAAAGAGTTGTTATGAGAAACTATGAATTGATTGTCTTTGATGATTGATTTATAGTTTCTTTTATTTTAGTAATAAGAACAATAAAGTGTTAAATGTGTACAATCGCACAATACTTTCATTTTCTAAATAGAATATGACATATTACATGAAAAAATGCCAAAAAAGTTGTGTACTTTTTTGCAAAAAAGCCGTACAATATATATAAAATAATTTATGAAATGGGGAAGAAGATGAAAAATAATCTAAGTAAGCAAATAGAAATCATTGCAAATGTGTATGTAGCAAAGGTAATGAGGGTGTGTGCAGCATTTGCTGCCTTAGCTATTATTCTGAATACTGTTGGTGTTTTTAAGGTAGACCCAAAAATTCTAATCTCTTCGTGTTTAGCAAGTATTCTTATATTGCTTGTGCCATCGTTTATCCTTTTCGTTTTGAAGAAAAATGAATGGTGGTTTAAGTATGTGGCAATTATTAGTTCGAGTATTTTTATATTACTGCTCAGTACGGCTTTAAACTTTCATGTTACAATTATGTTTATCTTCCCAATAGCGCTTGCATCTATTTATTATGATCCAAAAGTGAATCGGCTTGCACTAGTGCTTGCTGTTGTTAGTTCAACCTCAGGAAAGGTCCTGGCATATGTTCTTGTAACAGTTGTAGATAACAACTATCATGGTTTTACTTCTTTGCTTCTGCATAATTGTTTTCCTCAAATTTTAATGCTTGGTTCAATTGGTTACATATTCGTTGCACTTGGTAAGAAGAATAGTAAAATGCTAAGTTCTCTAATGGATGCTGAAGAACAAGAAAAAATGCTACTGCATATGCAAAAGTTATCTGAAAAATCTTCCGAAGTGTCAATGGGCTTAGTAAATAAAATGGAGACCTTGAACACTGTTACCAATAGTACAATCGATGCTAATAATGAAATATCTGAAAATACTGGAATTATTATAGAAGGTATTAACAGTTCCATGGAACAGCTGCAGGTTGCAGAGGGGAATACTTCAAGAATTTACGAAAACATTCAGGTTCTTTCACAAGAGAGTGAAGAAGTCGCTGGCTTATTTACCAATGTTGAAACTCTTTCAAATCAGAACCGAACCTACATGCAAAAGGTTACTGAGGGAATGGTACTGGCGGCAGAAAGTACTTCTGTTTGTCAGGAGGCAATGAGTAAACTTGAACAGAAAACAAAGAAGATAGATGGAATTGTAGATGTAATAGCTGAGATTTCGGAACAAACAGATTTGCTTTCTCTCAATGCGGCAATTGAATCAGCTAGAGCTGGAGAACAGGGAAAGGGATTTGCTATCGTTGCAGAAGAGATTCGAAAACTATCACAACAGACCCAGAACACGCTGGTAGATGTAAGATCTATTATCGGAGAGGTTTTAGAGCAAAATATAATAGCGGTTGAGGCTATGAGTCAAACAACCAGCGTGCATGATGAGCAAAAGGAAGCTATTGTGAAAGCAGAAGATTCTTCCAAGATGGTAATGGAAGCCACAAAGAATATGGCAGATAAAATGCAGCTAATCTTAAGCAATACAAGGAATATTGAGAAAAGTGCTAGTAAGATTGTCGAAATTGTCAATTCAATCACTACTATTTGTAAAGAAAATCAAGTTTCCCTTGAAGTTGTTTCTGAATCAGTTCAATCTGGAATTACTACTACATCGCAGCTTGAGGAACTTGTAACTGATATTCGTGCAATGGCAGACGAACTGGCAGGCGTTGTTCAAGAATAATATAAAGAACCATCCTAGAAATAGAAAGTACACATGTATATACATGGAAAAATATACATGTGTACTTTTGTTATAAGAACCTATAAAATGTAAGTAAATTCTATACTAAAACGAAAATAGGATGGGACAAAAGATGAAAAATAATATAAGAGATTTAAATGAACAGGTAGCGAATCTTTATGTAGCTAAAGTTATGGAAATTACTGCAGCATTTGCAATTGTAGTTATAATTCTGAACACGATCGGAATTTTTGTAGTTGATCCAGCTATCATGACTATTACAGGCAGTACTAGCCTTATCGCATTGTTAATACCAGCTTTTATTCTAAAGGTATTAAAGAAAAATGAAGTATGGCTAAAATATGTAGCAATATTCAGTGCAAGTGTTGTTGTTCTCACTATTACAGTAACTCTTAATTATCTAGTATTTATCATGTTCATATTTCCAATGGCGCTTGCCTCTATCTATTTCAATCCCAAATTGAATAGAATAGCGCTAATTTTATCCATTATTATGTCAACAGTCGGAAGAGTGTTAGCATTTAACTTGGCTCCGGAACCAGATTTGAACTTTCAAACTTGGTATCGTTTGATTTTATTTAGTATAACACCAAATGTTCTTATGTTACTAGCGATAGGTGCTATTTTTAGTGCATTGGCAAATAATACCAATAAAATGATGAGTTCCTTAGTGGATAAAGAAGAGCAGGAAAAAATCTTCAACCATATGAAAAATCTTTCAGAAAAGTCATCAGAGGTATCCAAAGGTTTACTAGAGGGCATGGAGACTTTGGGTGAGGTAACGAATAATTTTTTGAAAGCAAATGAAGAGATATCAGATAATACCGTTACAGTAGTAGACGGAATTCAGAGTTCAATGAAGCTGCTTAATATAGCAAAACCCAATTCATCACAGATTTACGAAAATGTACAGGAGCTTGCAGAAGAAAGTGCAGAAATTGCACAGTTGTTTGTAAATGTGGAAACCTTGTCAAATGAAAACAAAGTACACATGCAAAGTGTTACATTGGGAATGTCTAAAATGAAAGAAAGTGCAGACATTTGCCAAACAGCAATGGAACAGTTGGAAGAAAAGACTAAGAAAATTGATGGAATCGTCAGTGTTATTGCAGATATTTCTGAGCAAACTGATTTATTATCTTTAAATGCTGCCATTGAATCTGCACGAGCAGGAGAACAAGGTAAGGGTTTTGCTGTCGTTGCAGAAGAAATACGAAAACTGTCTCAACAGACACAAAAGACATTAAGCGATGTAAAGGAAATTATTGGTGAAGTTTTAGAACAAAACGCAATTGCTGTCAATGCGATGAATCAGACATCATCTGTACATGAAGAACAGAAAGAAGTCATTCTGAAGGCGGAAAAGTCAGCTCAAGGTGTAATGCTAGCAACGAAGGAAATGACAGAAAAAATGCAGCTGATTACCAATAATACAAAGCATATTGAGCAGAGTACAGGTGAAATTGTAGATATCGTAAATGGAATTACAAAAATTTCTAAGAAAAATCAAGAAGCATTAGATGTTGTAGCTGCCTCAGTGGAAACTGGTTCAACGTCTATACGCCAATTAGAAGAAGTAGTCGATTCCATTCGTGAAATGTCAGACGAACTAGCCATTGTAGTACAATCTTAATTAGGAATTAAAACTTGAAATCCATTGAAAGTACAAGCTTTTGATGGATTTTTTAACTAGTATTCCGGTTCTAAATGTTATACAATAAAAGTGTAACTAATAACCCAAAAGAGCACTTTATAAAGCCCTCTTTTGGCGAGTGATTTAGATTGTTATAAGATAAGGAGAAGGTTATGAGAAAAAGAAAATGGAACCATTTCGTTGCAAGCGTCAGTGCTGCTGCGATAGTTGCGAGTCTTTGCACTACCGTAGTTCCACCGACAGTTAACAAAGTGGAAGCGGCTACATCTTACCAGATGGAATCTCTGGACAGAGGATTAGTTGCAGTAAAATCAGGTAACGGCATTTTCCTATCCTGGCGTTTGTTAGGAACAGAAAATTACGCTACGTCATTTAATGTGTACCGTGATGGTACTAAAATTGCTGGTCCCATTACCAATTCAACGAACTATTTTGATGCAAGTGGCAACACAAGCAGTACATATGTAGTAAGAAGCGTTGTGAATGGGAAGGAAGTAACGGAATCTGACCCAACAAAGGGATGGAGAAACCAGTATAAAGATGTCAGATTAAACAAACCGGCCAATACATATTTAAATGGAACAACAGTTACGTATTCTGCCAATGATGCAACCGTAGCAGATGTTGATGGAGACGGCGCCTATGAAATTATCTTAAAATGGGACCCATCTAACTCAAAGGATAACTCTCAAAGTGGTTATACATCCAATGTTTATATTGACTGCTATGAATTAGATGGAACTCAGAGATGGAGAATCGATCTTGGTAAAAATATACGTGCAGGTGCTCATTATACACAAATGGCTGCGTATGATTTTGATGGGGATGGCAAAGCAGAATTAGCGTTAAAAACAGCAGATGGAACTGTGGATGGAAAAGGAAATGTAATCGGTAATGCAAATGCAGATAACCGCAATTCCAGTGGTTACATTTTATCAGGAAATGAATATTTAACTATGTTTAATGGTGCAACAGGACAAGCTATGAAAACCATTAATTACGAACCAGCCCGTGGAAATGTAAGTGACTGGGGAGATAAGTATGGAAATCGTGTTGACCGTTTCTTATGTGGAGTTGCTTATCTGGATGGAAAAACACCAAGTTTGATTGAATGTCGTGGGTATTACGCAAAATCAGTGCTTGTTGCCTATAAATGGGCAAATGGAAACTTTACAAAGCAATGGACATTTACTGCAGACGGCTCCCACAATTCGGCTTATCGTGGACAAGGAGCGCACTCGCTTTCAATAGCAGATGTTGATAATGATAATTTTGACGAAATCGTATATGGTGCATGTGTCATTGATCATAATGGAAATGGTCTTTACAATACAAAGCAGGGTCATGGTGATGCATTACACTGTGGAGATTTTGATCCAAATCATAATGGACAAGAAATCTTTATGGTTCATGAAAACAAAGCATCTAATATTGAAAGTGTACAAATGCGTGATGCAAGAACAGGAACTACAATATGGAGTTATAAACGCTCCAAAGATATTGGACGTGGACTTATCCTAAATGCAGCAGCTGAGTTTTCTCCATATGTTTGTCTTGCTGACAACGCATATGATAGCAAGGGAAATGTCATTACTGCAGGTCTTAAGTACTTAGGCGAAAATTTCTCCATGTTCTGGGACGGTGATTTGTATCAGGAAGGACTTGACCAGACAACAATTCGTAAATGGAATTCCAGTACAAAACGTGTAGATACTGTTTTGACAGGGGAAAATGTTCATTCCTGTAATGGAACAAAGGCAACTCCTGCCTTATCTGCAGATATTTTTGGTGACTGGAGAGAAGAAGTAATATGGGCTACGAATGATAATACGGCATTGCGTATTTATACAACAACAGATGTAACTAGCCACAAGTTGTATACTTTAATGTCAGATCGTCAATATCGCGAGGCAATTGCATGGCAGAATGTAGCTTACAATCAGCCACCTCACACAAGTTACTATATTGGTGAAGATATGAAAACACCAGTTCAGCCATCTATGTATACAGCTGGTTCCTATAAGTTAAAAACGGTAGGTCAGGTATCAAAGCCAACAGCGACGCCACAAGACCCAGCTTCTGATGTTTTAGATGGTGGCGTGTTTATGATTCGCAATGTCAATAGTGGACTTTATCTAGATTGCCAGAACGGCGTAGCAGCCAATGATACCAATATTCAGCAGTGGGGCGCTTCACAGCCTGGAGACTGGAATGAATGGAGATTGGAAAAGGATGCAAATGGATACTATACAATTTACTCTTTATTAGGTGGCGGCAAAACATATGTTATGGATGTTGCAGGCAAGAAGACAGATAATGGTACCAATATTGCCCTTTATACCAGCAAAGGTTCTGACAATCAAAAGTTTGAATTAGTGAAACAGTCTGATGGAAGTTACGCGCTATTAACCAGAATTACAGGTTCAAAGAGCTGTGTTGAAGTAGTCAATGCTTATACAAATGCAGGTGCTAATGTACAGCAGTATACTTATACAGGACATGCTTGCCAGAGATGGTATCTGGAAAGAATCAAAACACAGGAGCCAACACCAAGTCCAAGCATATTACCAAGTGTTGCTCCGAGTACTGCACCAAGTATTAAGCCAAGTGTAGCCCCAAGTCCATCCCCATCCACTGGTACCTCAACAGGAGATACAAAAGCTTTAACATTGGATGCAACAGCAAGTAGCTGGACTGGTGCGTATACAATGAATGTTACGTTAGCGAATGCTGGAACAACAGAGATTCAGGACTGGAAGGTAGAGCTGAATGCATCAGAAGCAGATATCAATAGTATCTGGTGTGCACAGAAAACAGTTTCCGGTACGTCAGTAATCTTAACACCAGAAAGTTATAACGCCGTAATTGGTGTGAACGGAAGCACAACATTTGGTTACGGTGGCAATGGCTCTCTTCCTTCCAAGTTGAATTATAAAATTTCTTATAAAATGAACGGAACCTGGTATCATTACACAGGTGCAGATAGTTCCTTCTAAGTTAGTAAAAAGAGAAAGCAAGGAGTGTATGATGCATGCACTCCTTGTTTTTTACATAGTAATCTGATAAGATTAATCTAGATAAAATATTCTGACATGGAGGCTGAATATGAAAATATCAACAAAAGGAAGATATGCTCTGCGTCTTATGCTAGATTTAGCTCTTAATAGTGGAGGGGAACTTGTTCGAATTCGAACAATTGCAGAAAGACAGGAAATATCTGAAAAATATTTAGAGCAAATTATTTCAACATTGAATCATGCTGGTTATGTAAAGAGTGTTCGAGGGGCACAAGGAGGATATCGACTTGCCAAAGAACCAAAGGATTATACAGTTGGAATGATTCTTAGGCTGACAGAGGGAAGTCTGGCACCAGTCGCCTGCTTAGAAGATGAAGAGAATCAATGTGACCGAGCTGATCAGTGTGCAACACTGGCATTGGTTTATAAGCGTTTGAATGATGCAATTAGTGATGTAGTAGATCATATTACATTGCAGGATCTGGCAGACTGGCAGATGGAAAAGGGGAACAACTACGTAATCTGATTACATAGCAATTCTTATTAGTATTTGAGAAATAGTATGAATGCCATATCAGTATAAAAAATACCGCTATAGTAGAAACTAAGCGGCATTTTTTATGTTAGTATTTATCTTTGCTTATCATGAGCTATCTGCTTATTAAGCACGAATATCAAATGTATAGCGTTTGATTGCAGCAGCAGGTTCCTTCTGTGATATAAAATCATTTATGATGTCTATTTTGGATTCTTTTTTTGTAAAATCATTTGTTACAGAATAACCCAGTTCCTGCAATTTGTCTGTTAATAAATTAATATTTTTCTTAAGAAGTCTTTTGCTCTGATCATTTTCAATATAAAATTTATTTTCTAATATCATACCATTTTTGGTAATATGAATATCCAGATTACCAAGGTGTTCAAGGGATAAATGGAGCAGAACAGTGATTTGATGAGGATTTCGTTTCAAATCGCTTTTCTTTGTATATACATACAATTCACCGTTACCGTTGTGACCATTCATTTGGAATGGAATCTGAACGTAAGGAAAAATTCCATTCATAATCTGCATAAAATCAATATTGTTTTTCACAGATGCCAGATTTTCTCCAGCTAAGCTTTCACTAAATTCAGGCGAGATGGACTGCATCAGTTTTTCAATTCCCTTTACTTGACCAGATACTTTTTGATAAAATTGCCCAATAGTATCTTTCTTTCTTACCTGGTCAGGGGTTAAAGACCATTGTTTTTTTAACTCATTGGACATTAAAAAGGCAAATTCTTCAGAAACGAATAACTGCTGTATGCTTTCGGTACTTGCAGATGGGATTGTGTGCTGGATACCATCAATAAGCTCATTTAATGTTGCATCACCTGACCTGGCTTTCTGGCTTAGAGCCTCATTGTCTGGATTCTGTTTGAGAAAATCAGCAAGTTTATTACGGCTTGTCTCATCGAAATAACCACCAGTTAGCTGGCTGCTTTTTAGAAATTCCAAAAAAGATTCTTGTATCTTTGCTAATTCCGGATGGTCAAAAGCTTCAATTGTTTTTGGAACTTCGGATAAGGCTTCTTCAACCTTGGCAGGATTTACGAGCTCTTCTGGTGAAAGAGTGGCTAATACGTTCTCCTGGTTTCTAGCATCAATGGCCAGAGCATTATCATACGCAGAACGAATTACCTGTACTAACTGAGGTAAGGTTAATTTGTTGTCTGCCACAGCTTGATGGGTCTCTTCTGGTAAATCAAAGTCAGATAAAATAGAGAGAACTTCCTGTCTCATTTTGTTGGATGAAAATTCATAGGAAGGCTCCTCTTGACTGGCTGCCCCTTGGGAATCGGCTGAGTTTACTAGTTCAAGAAATTGTTTTGCTATATCCTTCATGTCTTGATCTGCAAAGAGTGCCAATTCACGTAGTACAGAAGGGAGCTGTTCTAGACACTCTGAGAGTTTTGCGGACATGGAGTGATTGCCACTAAGATAGCTTTCGAACTGAGAGGCATTTTCGTGGGTAGCAGGAATGTTATATTTATTAAGAAGAACGATTGTGCTAATACTTGCTTCTTTCAGTTCATAACTTAATCTTAAAATATTCTGAATGCTAGGTTTTGTAATTGGAAGCTGATTCCGTATAAGGGAAAGTACTATGGACTGATTTCTGCTATTATGAGGCAGTCCTGCTTCTTCCAGTGCTTTAAACATTGTATTGTTCTCTATCTCAGAATCACTTAATGGAATCGCTTGAAGTTTGATGGTTCCGCTTTCCATGCTTTGCACTTTGAAAGTCCCAATATCGCCGATAGAAAGCCAGTTCACATTATCTAACCGTCCGATTACTTTTGTGTTGTCTTCCAATAAAATGGATACCTGGCTGTTACGCAAATCTGTTATTTCACCTTTGACGATTTGTCCTTCTGTTAAGTGTTTGGTAGTAACTCGCTCTCCAAAATGCTGCATCTTACCAACTGACCGACTTCCCTGGTTAGCAGTATTTCTTTGATTGACTGTGGTACCGATTTTTCTACTTGATAAATCCATCGTGTCTCAACCTTTCTTCTATCATAAAGCCCAATCATCAAGGGCTGTTTCATTTGGTTTATATTATTATATCGGCTATATGCAACTATTTAAAGAGTATCGAAAAAATATTGACATAAGATACACTTTGGTGTATAACTAATTCATACAATACATAGTAATTTGGTATGAATAAAATGCGATTTAGAGAGGATGATACGTTTGGCGAAAATATTTAAAAAATTAACAGATTTAATTGGTAATACACCGATGTTAGAATTGGGCAATATGAAAAAATTATATGGATACGAAGCAGATATTATTGCAAAACTGGAATATTTTAATCCATTGGGAAGTGCAAAGGATCGTGTGGCTTATGCTATGATTGAAGATGCATTGAATGCGGGAACCATTAATCATGATACGGTTTTGATTGAGCCTACTAGTGGAAATACAGGAATAGGTTTGGCTTTTGTTGCAGCAACGAAAGGAATGCATTTGATTCTAACCATGCCAGAAACTATGAGCATTGAACGTCGCAAAATTGTTTCAGCGTTAGGTGCAGAGGTTGTGCTTACACCAGCAGCAGAAGGAATGAGTGGAGCAATTCGCGTTGCAGAGGAATTACGAGATAAATATGGCAATGCTATGATACCACAGCAGTTTTCCAATCCTTCTAATCCAGCCATACATAAAGTAACAACAGCAAAGGAAATCTGGGAGGATACAGATGGTAAAGTAGACATTTTCGTTGCAGGTGTTGGAACAGGTGGAACGGTATCTGGAACGGGTGCTGGTTTAAAGGAAAAGAATCCGAATGTAAAAGTAGTTGCAATTGAACCTAGTGATTCTCCAATCATTTCAGGTGGAAAAGCTGGTCCACACAAATTACAGGGAATCGGAGCAAATTTCATTCCAGATAATTATGATCCGAATGTAGTAGATGAAGTAATTACTATTTCTACACAACAGGCATATGACACCACAAGAGCTGTTGCGAAGTCTGAAGGTCTGCTCGTTGGTATTACTTCGGGTGCGGCGCTTTACGCAGCAATTGAGCTGGCAAAACGTCCTGAAAATAAAGGAAAGCAGATCGTTGTTCTTTTGCCTGATACAGGAGAACGATATCTCTCAACTGATTTATTCTAATTAGTTTCGTATTAGGAAAGGATGCACACAGGCGTTCAAGGAATATAGCCGCTAAAGTACAGCGACACCCGCTCTGTGCGGTGAAGTGTGAGTTCTTTGCAGTAGACCGAAAACGCAAGGAACTCATATTTTCTTATTTAAGCCTACTAAAACGATATAAATAATATGTACACTATGAAATACAAGATTGACAAACAAACACTTCAATTATATACTAGAAACACTTGTAAAGTCGAATAATGAGGAATAGTGTAAAAAGAGAGGTAAAGAATGATAGAGATAAAAAACCTAGTGAAAGAGTTCGGAACGGGAAAATCTACACAGCGTGTTCTCAATGACATCAATCTAACCATAGAGGATGGAGATATCTTTGGTATTATCGGAATGAGTGGTGCAGGAAAGAGTACACTGATTCGTTGTATGAACTTACTAGAAAAACCAACCAGTGGTGAGATTTTAATAGATGGAACTGATATAACAAAACTCAACAAGAAAGAACTTTTGAAATGCCGTCGTAACATAGGTATGATATTCCAAAGTTTTAATTTGCATATGCAAAGAAATGTACGCAAAAATGCAAGCTTTGGACTGGAATTGATTCCGGCTAAAGACTATTTGCCAGATGGTTACACAAAGGAAGAGTATGCAAAGCTTGGATATTTTCAAAAAAAGAAAGTAAAAAAAGCGGATATCAAAAAGACAGTAGATGAACTGTTAGAAATCGTTGACTTACATCATAAGGAAAATGCGTATCCTTCTCAGTTAAGTGGTGGGCAAAGACAAAGAGTTGCAATTGCCAGAGCACTTGCAACCTATCCATCTGTTTTGTTATGCGACGAAGCAACTTCTGCTTTGGACAGCATGACAACTGAGGCAATTCTTAGTTTGCTTAAGAAAATCAATAAGGAACGTAAAATCACAATGGTAATCATTACACATGAAATTGATGTAGTGAAGAAAATATGTAATAAAGTTGCTGTACTTGACCAGTCCAAAGTTGTGGAAACTGGGAATACAGATGAGATTTTTGCCAATCCATCATCACCAGTAACAAAACGTTTGCTAGGAGGTGAGGCATAATGACAGCATGGTTTCAAGATTTAATCGTTAATTATGGAGATTTATTGTGGCAGGGAGTGATTGATACTCTTTACATGACAGTAGTTTCCACACTAGTCGCTTGTATTCTTGGATACCCAATCGGAATTCTTGCAGTAGTAACATCACCAAATGGAATTCATCCTATGCCAGTACTTAATAAGGTTGTTGGTGGAATTGTAAACATTGGTCGTTCCATACCATTTATCATTTTATTGGTTGCAATCAAACCATTCACCAAATGGATCGTAGGAACTCCTCTTGGACCAACAGCAGTAATTGTACCGTTGATAGTTTCAGCAACGCCATTTATGGCAAGACTTGTTGAAAATTCATTTAATGAGTTAGATCAAGGTGTCATCGAAGCTGCTCGTGCAATGGGAGCTTCTGACATGCAGATTATTCGTAAAGTGATGCTTCCTGAGGCAATGCCTTCCCTAGTGTTAGGACTTTCCTTGGGGGCTATTACAATTGTCGGCTGTACTGCAATGGCAGGAACAGTTGGTGGAGGCGGTCTTGGAGATATCGCTATCCGTTATGGGTATTATCGTAACAAAACTGATATTGCGGTTGTAACAATTGTCTTACTCGTTATCATTGTTCAAATTTTACAGAGTTTAGGACAGTATATATCAACTAAAATAGATAAACGCAAGAAAGGTGAGAGATAGTATGAAAAAAACGAAAAAATTAGTAGCACTTACACTTACAGCTGTTTTAGGGTTATCTGCTTTAACAGGATGTGGTACGAAAGGTTCTAGAAGCAACGACAAAGAAATCGTAGTCGGTGCAACAATTCAGCCACATGCTGAAATTTTAAATTCAGATGCATTCCAAAACAAAATTAAGGAATTAGGTTATTCGGTGAAAGTAGTAGAGTACACAGATTATGTACAGCCAAATGAAGCAACACAAGACGGAAGTTTAGATGCAAACTTCTTTCAGCACAAGCCATTCCTTGATGACTACAACAAAGAAAATAAAGGAAATTTAGTAAGTGTGGCAAAGGTTCACTATGAGCCATATGGTTTATATGCTGGTAAAACAAAAAACTTAGAGAATATCAAAGATGGTGCTCTAATTGCAGTTCCGAATGATTCTTCCAATGAAGCAAGAGCGTTACAGATGTTACAGGCAGGTGGATTGATTACAATGAAAGAAGGTGTCGGTTTAGAGGCTACTGTAAAGGA
>ERZ808278.413-NODE-413-length-29788-cov-3.686241_pt1 | contig 29788 bp, 25 predicted proteins | sample MGYA00521239_ERZ808278 | MGnify/ENA primary metagenome ERZ808278 (study PRJEB31516, sample SAMN03275600) | gut metagenome | biome: mammalia-associated habitat; material: feces | host: Papio cynocephalus | place: Kenya | collected 2012-07-17 ... | reverse complement strand
TTTTGGAAAACGTGTTTATCGTCGATTGTATCAACACGTTGGAAACGGAAAACACGCAGCCTTGAAGCCCCGCGGGAAGACCTATCCTCGCCATTTGCTTCAATTCCGGAAGGTAAATTTTGAATTTTTTTAAATCGAGCCTTGCGTAGCCCCTGCCGCGCAACAAAACTATTATCGAAAGCACCGCCGATATACCTTGCGAAACGACCGAAGCGATTGCAACGCCCTCCACGGTTTTATCGAGAACGAGAATAAAGAATACGTTAAGCCCGACGTTTACCACGCCCGCAATCGTTAAAAAGACGAGCGGACGAACCGTGTCGCCCACGGCCCTTAAAATCGAGGCGCAGAAGTTGTAAAGCATCATTATCGGCATTCCGAGGAAATATATTTTGAGATATTTCGCCGCCATATCGATAACTTCGGGGTCGCATTGCATCCATTCGAGAAACGTCCTCGCAAAGAAAAATCCGAAAATTGCCAGAATTACCCCTGCGATAAAGCTTACTATCACCGACGTTCCGACAGTTTTATGCGCCGCGTCGACGTTTTGCTCACCCGCAAATTTCGCCACGAGCACGTTTGCGCCTACCGACAGCCCCACGAACAAACCGATTATCAGATTGATAAGCGCGCCCGTCGAACCGACCGCCGCAACGGCGTCGTCATTGACGAATATACCGAGCACGGCAACGTCCGCCGCGTTGAATAATAATTGCAGTACGTTCGTGAAAACTAACGGAATCGAATATATTATAAGTTTGCCGAAGATTTTACCTTCGCACATATTCATTTCAAAATTCTTTTTCATTTGAATTTCTAAACGTCCGTTTTGGTTATTTCTCGCCCTTTTCCCCTCGTTTACCTTATTCTTTTCTACCCTTTCCCCTTTAAAATTACTTCGTTTTTTTAAATTTTTCGCTCAAAATTTCCTGAATCGCTTTCGTATGAAAATCTTTTCGGTTGAAAACACCTAAAACGTTAAACGGCAAGGCAAAGAATTATAACGAGCGCGCCGAGCGCGATTCTGTACCAGCCGAACAGCCTGAAATCGTGTTTTTTCACGAAATCCATTAAAAACTTTATCACGGCCAAAGAAACGACGAACGCTATTACCATTCCGAGAATAAGCGCGGAAATTTGCGGAGTCGTTATCTTTCCGCCGTTTAAAACGAATTTCAGTATTTTATAACCGCTCGCCCCAACCATAGTGGGTATCGCAAGGAAAAACGTAAATTCGGCCGCGGCAGTTCTCGAAAGCCCGAGAATCAACCCGCCGATTATCGTAACGCCCGAACGCGACGTCCCCGGGACAGCCGCAAGAACCTGAAAACAGCCTATCAAAAAGGCGTTTAAAAGGCTCATTTCGTCAACGGTTTCCACCCGAGGCTTTTTGTTTTTATTAACGTACTCGATAACGATAAACGCCACGCCGTACAAAACGAGCATAGAGCCGACGACGATTATTTTTTCCGTTGCGCCGAGCTTATCGAAAAGTTTATCCACGACGAGCGCGGTTACCGCAGGGATACACGCAACCAAAACTTTCAGCCACGTTTTCCAAACCGACGGATTGGAAATCACCGCCGTTTTTAATACGGTTTCGCCGTTTTTAAGCGTTTTTTCGCGCTTTTCGAGCGAAAAAGGGAAAACTCTTTTCCAAAAAACGCAAATCACGGCGATTATCGCGCCGAGTTGAATCAGATATTCAAACATATCTTTGAAATCGCTCGTGAAGAACCCTTCCGTGAACGCGTCCGAAAAGAAATGCTCGAAAATCATCATATGTCCGGTACTCGACACCGGCAGCCACTCCGTGACGCCCTCGATAATACCGATTATCGTAATCAAAATTACGTCGACAATTTGCATCGTTACGCTCCGAAAAAACTATTTGATGATTTAATTATATTCGGTTTAATCGACTTATAGACCGACTTATTAAAAAATAAGCAGGCAGCCGATTATATAAAAGTGGTCGCCGCGACGACGGCCGTGACGACCACTTTTAAAGTCGGTTTTTAAAGCCGACTAATCAGTTTTCGGAAATTTTTTCAAGAAGTTTAAGGTCTATACCCTTCTCGCCGATTTTGATGATTTCAACCTTAACGGTGTCGCCGATGGCAAGAACCTCGTCAACGGAGTTGATTCTCTTTTCGCTCATCTTGGAGATGTGAATCATTCCGTCTTTTCCGGGGGCAAGTTCGCAGAATGCGCCGACCTTGGGAAGAATTCTTACGACGGTGGAAATAAACATATCGCCGACTTCGGGGTCTCTCGCTATGCTCATTACCATAGCTTTGGCTTTTTCGGCCATCGAAAGGTCCTCGCCGTAAGTGGCTATGCAAACCTTACCGTCTTCGTTAATATCGATTTTAACGCCGGTTTCGTCGATAATCTTGTTAATCGTCTTTCCGCCGCTTCCGATAACGTCCTTAATCTTGTCCGTATTGATATTGAAGGAAATAATCTTCGGAGCGTATTTGGAAAGCTCGGCCTTGGGAGCGGGGATACATTCGAGCATTTTGCCGAGAATGAAATGTCTGCCCTCGTTTGCCTGCTTGATAGCCTTACGAAGAATTTCTTCGCTGATACCCTTAATTTTAATATCCATCTGGATAGCCGTTATTCCGTTTACCGTTCCGGCAACCTTGAAATCCATATCGCCGAGGAAATCCTCCAAGCCCTGAATATCGGAAAGAACGGAGATTTTACCGCTTTCGGTATCTTTTATAAGGCCCATAGCGATACCCGCAACGGGGCGTTTAATGGGAACGCCGGCGTCCATAAGAGCGAGCGTCGAGCCGCAAACGGAAGCCTGCGACGTCGAACCGTTGGAAGAAAGAACTTCCGAAACGAGCCTTATTGCGTAAGGGAATTCGTCCTCGGACGGAATCATAGGTTCAAGTGCTCTTTCCGCCAAAGCACCGTGGCCGATTTCACGCCTGCCGGGGCTTCTTAAAGGCTTGGCTTCGCCCGAAGCGTAACCGGGCATATTGTAATGGTGAATATATCTCTTATATTCCTCGTTGTCGAGGCCTTCGAGTTTTTGAACTTCGGAAATAGTTCCCAAAGTACAGGTCGTCATAACCTGCGTCATTCCTCTCGTGAACACCGCGCTTCCGTGAACTCTCGGAAGAATTCCGTGTTCGCACCAGATAGGCCTGATTTCGGTGAGCGACCTTCCGTCCGGTCTTACGCCGCTGTTGGTAATTTTCGCTCTGACCTTTTCTTTCGTGATATAATAAAGAGAATCCTTAATCTCTCTCGCCATATCGGGGAACTGCTCCGCAAAATGTTCGAGACAATCCTTCTCGACGGCGTCCTGACGGCTCTGTCTTTCAAATCTGTCGAAAGTGTCGAGAGCGTAATCGAGTTTCTCGCTTGCGTAAGCGCGAACGGCTGCGTCCAAATCTTCGGGAACGTGATAAAGTTCCATTTCGAGCTTCGGCTTGCCGCATTCCTTAACGATTTCTTCGATGAAAGCGCATTGCTTTTTGATTTCTTCGTGGCCGAAAAGAATAGCTCCGACCATAGCTTCGTCGTCGATTTCCTTTGCGCCGGCTTCAACCATCATTATTGCGTCCTTCGTTCCCGAAAGGTTAAGCGCAAGGGTGCTCTTCTCTTTCTGCGCAACGGTGGGGTTAATAACGTACTCGCCGTCAACCAATCCTACGACCACCGAGCCCGTAGGCCCTGCCCACGGAATATCCGAAATGCTGAGCGCAACGGAACTTCCGAGCATTGCAAGCGGTTCGGGAGCTATATCGGGGTCAACCGAAAGCGCGGTTGCGACAACCGTTACGTCGTTGAAAAGTCCCTTGGGGAAAAGCGGACGGATAGGTCTGTCGATAAGCCTCGAAACGAGGATTGCTTTATCGCTCGCCCTTCCCTCTCTCTTTTTGAATCCGCCGGGGATTTTTCCTACGGAATACATTTTTTCTTCATAATCTACGGAAAGAGGGAAGAAATCCATTCCCGCTCTCGGTTCGGGTGCCATAGTTACGTTTACCATAACCATCGTTTCACCGCATTTGACGATACACGAGCCGTTTGCCTGTTGAGCGTATTTGCCAACGTCAATCGTAACTTCGCGTCCGCCGACTAAGGTTTTGAATTCTTTGTGGTTTTCTAACATTTTGTTCTCCTTTTCTCTGATTTAAGACGGACGCGTCCTTCTTTTTTCGCTCCGCCCAGAAACGCTTTCCGCATTTTACGAAAAACGATTACTTCGTTTTAAAATCAGAAGCGACGGGAAAATCGCGCGCGCACGGTCGTTTCGCAATATAACGATTACGCCGACGTTTTCCGACGACTTTTCGCAAAATAACGATTACGCCGCAAATACGACATCGTTTTTAAAATAACGATTACGCCGCAAAACGACGACGCTTTTAAAATTGCGATTACGCCGCAAAAACGCTTCCCGATTTCCCCTCGCTCACAGACGACTATATAGCAAAAAAGGGAGTATTTGATATACTCCCCTGCGATTTTACTTTCTAAGTCCGAGTTTAGCGATAATCTCTCTGTATTTTTCGATGTCAACAGATTTAAGATAATCGAGCATACCCTTTCTGCGGCCAACCATCTTCAAAAGTCCGCGACGAGAATGTTTATCGTTGTTGTTGAGTTTAAGGTGTTCGTTAAGGTGATTGATTCTCTCGGTTAAAAGAGCGATTTGTACCTCTGCCGAACCGGTGTCGCCGTCGTGTCTTTTGTAAGTGTTGATAATCTCTGATTTTCTTTCTTTCTCCATATTGTTTATCCTCCTGAATGGAAATATAACTTCAAAGCGAAGCGCGGCGTCGAGTATTCGCCGTACTGCGCAACGAGCCTGAATTTATATTACCATATATAATAAAAAAAAGCAATCGTTTTCATTGCGATTGCTCAATTTTTATTTGTATTTATCGTTTTATCGTTTATTTGCCGAAAAATTTCGTCTTATCGGAAATTATCTTGTCGATTTTTTCAACGTAGGTTTTTATGTCTTTCGGCGCGCCGTATCTTTCTATTCTGTCCTCCGCAAGAAAAAGTCTCTTTGAAACGGCGTTCGCGCCACACGCGGGATTGGACGAAATTTCTTCCATAACGTCCACGTTATAAACGCAGGCCTTGCCCCGTTTCGTGTAACCGGTGTTTTCCAGATTTCCCGCCATATACTTCTGACGATACATATAATAAGGCGAAAAACCGCAGTTAATCAACTTATAGGCCGAGTAATCAATCATATTCTTTATCTCGCCGGGAGCAAGCCTTTCCACTTTTTCCTTCAACGCGCTGCCCTTTTTAAGCGAAAGGGTATGCACGGTTATATTCTCCGGATTAAGCTCTGCGGCGGCGTCTATACTATATTTGAAATCGTTTAAATTTTCGTTCGGAAGGCCCGCGATTAAATCCATATTTATATCGAAACCGTACTTCCTCGCAGAAGCGTACTTATCGAAAATATCCTTTGCGGTGTGCTTCCTGCCTATCTCGACGAGCGTTTTATCGTTGAACGTTTGCGGATTTACGCAAATTCTCGTAACTCCGTATTCTTTGAGAAGAGCAAGCACTTCGTCGTTTATGCAATCCGGCCTGCCCGCTTCAACCGTGTATTCCTTGCGAGGTTTACCGATTGCTTTGAGAATTTTTTCAAGTTCTTTAATCGGCAACGATACGGGCGTGCCTCCGCCGACGTAAAACGAGCGATAATCTTTAAAAAAAGGTTTCGTCGCTTCGATTTCGCGGCACAATGCGGCGACGTATTCCGGAACTTGCTTTTCTCTTCCGATTTCGTTTGAAACGAAAGAACAATACGCGCAGCGGGACGGACAAAAAGGTATTCCGACGAAAAAATCGGCATTGTCGGCGTTTTTCTCGTAAATGCCCTTTTGCGCCTCGATTATCCTCCCGACCATATCGAGTTTTTCTTCGGACACGCGCATCTCGTCACGCATCGCTTCGCGCCATTTTTCGCCCTCGGAATAAGCAAATTTCACGGGTCTTATCCCTGTCAACGCTCCCCACTCGGACTTTTCGCCCGTATAATCTGTGAGCGCGAGAAAAAGCGCAAGCTTCGCATAACGCCGCAAATATCTTTTATGTTCGAGTTCGCCGTTATAATCGTGCCTGTCCGCGTATCCGTATTTCTTCCCGTTTACGGTTATTTCGTTGAGAAAAAAACCGTTTTCTTCCCTCGACGAATGAATTATTTCCGTATTTTCGTTTATCGTAGAAAAAAACTTGCTTTCTTCCAACAGTTCGGCTTCGAGCCAAGGAATATCAGTAGTTATCATCGTTTATATAATTATATTTCCTTTCGTAACTTAATGGCGTGTTTTCGCCGTGACCGGGGAAAACCTCGTAATCCCCGTCGAGAGCGAAAAGTTTATTCTTTATCGAATTCTTTATCTTCGCAAAACTTCCGCCGGGGAAATTTACGTTTCCGTAAGAGCCGTAAAAAAGCGTGTCGCCCGTGAAGAGCTTTCCGTCAATCAAAAAACAACTCGAACCTTCGGTGTGCCCCGGCGTGGAAATGACTTTTATCTTTATTCCGCCGATTTCCGTTTCGCCCTCTTTAAGAATTTCATCTGCGTAATAAAACGGTGCTTGAACGCCGAAACGCTTTGCAAGATTATCGTCGGAATGAAGCATCTCCGCGTCGCCCTCGGGAACGTAAACCTTAACGCCCCTGTCTTTCGCGAGGTATCCGCTCATCGCGTGGTCGAAATGCCCGTGAGTTAAAAGCGCGCCGCAAACCGTTAAACCAAGGCTGTCGCAAACAGTCATCAAACGTGAAAAGTCCGCACCGAAGTCGATTAACAGGCACTTTTTAGTTTCGGTATCAATCACCGTGTACGAGTTGGCCTCGATAGGCTCAACCGGTTTTTTTAATATTTTTATCATATTCTGAATATGTCGGTTATACAGCTGTTCTGCTCGACTTTATTGATAAGAAGCTCCAAATCTTCCTTTTTGCCGAGCTTGATTGTAAACTCGACAATCGACTGGTGATTTTTAGCGTCGATTCTTCCGTTTACGGAAACAATCATAAGCCCCAGTTCCGTGCAGGCGTTCGACACGCACACGAGAATGGGTGCGTCCTCGCCGCCTATAACGCGAATCGAAACGCTGTAAGAGCCTTGGTCGCCCACCCATTCCGCTTCGAGAAGCCTGCCCGGGTCCTCGTTTTTCATATTCGGGCAATCGCGCCTGTGAACGGTAACGCCCCTGCCCCTTGAAACGAATCCGATTATATCGTCGCCGGGCACGGGATTGCAACAACCCGCAAAACGAACCAAAAGCCCGCTCATTCCTTTAATTTTAACGCCGCCGACGTTCTCGGAACTGCGTTTCACCTTGCTATCCGCAATCTTTTCGGGGAACGGAGTTTCTTTTTTATGGAAATCTATGAGTTTTAAAAGAACGCTGTTTACGGTTATCGCCGAGCAACCGACGGCAGCATACATTTCTTCGGGAGTGGAAACGGAAAGCTTTTGGCTGAGCCTTTCAAAGCTAATCGGATTTAACAAATCGCCGAAATTGTAACCGCGGTTTTTGGCCTCGTTTTCGAGCATAGTTTTGCCGAGCTTTTCGTTATCGACCTGCATAGCCTTCTTATAGAAAGCCTTGATTTTCGCTTTTGCGCCCGAGGATTTTGCAATCCTGAGCCAATCCCACGAAGGACCTTTGGAAAGCTTGGAAGTGATTATTTCTACGACGTCGCCCACGGCAAGCGTGGTGTTGAGCGGTACCATTTTACCGTTTACCTTTGCGCCGACGCACTTATTGCCCACTTCCGTGTGAATTTTATAAGCGTAATCGATGGGCGTGGCGTCCTTGACAAGGCTTATCACCTCGCCCTTCGGCGTGAAAACGAGAACCTCGTTATTGTATAAATCGCCTTTTATGCTTTCGAGAAATTCGGTTGAATTGTTCAGGCCGCCCTGCCATTCCATAACTTCTCTTATCCAACTCAACCTTTTATCGAAGGAATCGGCGTTTTCCTTGTTCTCTTTATACTTCCAATGCGCCGCAATACCGAACTCTGCGGTGCGGTTCATCTCCTTCGTTCTTATCTGAATTTCAAAAATTTTGCCGATGTTGGTTACGACCGTCGTGTGCAAACTTTGGTACATATTCTCTTTCGGCGTTGCTATATAATCCTTAATTCGCCCCGGAATCGGCTTCCACTCCTGGTGAATTTTCCCGAATAACTCGTAACACTGGTCAACCGTGTCGACGATTATTCTGACGGCGGTTAAATCGTAAATTTGGTCGAGCGTTTTGCCCTGACGCTTCATTTTTTTATAAATACTGTAAAAATGCTTCGTCCTGCCGAAAACCTCGCCCTCGATATTCGACTCTTTCAGTATTTTCTTGATTTCGTTTACTACGAAATTGACGAATTCCTTTCTTTCGCTTATCTGACTGTTGATATTGACGGCAAGATATTCATACGCCTCCGGGTCGAGATATTTAAGGCACAAATCTTCGAGTTCGCACTTGATTTGCGAGATACCGAGCCTCCCGGCTATCGGCGCGTAAATATCAAGCGTTTCGCGTGCCATACGGAGCTGCCTTTCCTTTGAGAGAAAGTTCAGCGAGCGCATATTGTGCAACCTGTCCGCAAGCTTGATTATGATAACTCTAATATCCTTCGCCATCGAAACGAAGATTTTTTTGAAGTTTTCGGCCTGCTCCTCCTCGTGGGATTTGAATTCGATTTTATCGAGTTTCGTAACTCCCGAAACGAGTTCGAGTATTTCTTCGCCGAACGCTTCCTTAATGTCGCCCTCCGAAACGGGCGTATCCTCGATTACGTCGTGCAAAAAAGCCGCGGCAACGGTGTAATAATCCATTCCGAGGTCAACGAGAATCTGAGCCACGGCGACCGGATGAGTAAAATACTCCTCTCCCGAAGCGCGCTTCTGCCCCTCGTGGGCTTTTTGGGCGAACAAAAACGCCTTTTTTAAAACTTCACGTTCTGCCGCCGGATATGATTTTTCAATGCTTTCAACAATCTCTTCGTACATAAATTCAGTTGTAGAATTCCCGTTTTATCTTTTTACGTATTATATTTTTTTATGCGGTTTAAAATCACCGAAGAATTCAAATCGCACTTCTTGCCCGCTTCGATAAAGTATCTTCCGTTCTTCGCCGTTATAAGCCCCAGTTCTTCAAATACTTTTATAGCGAGCGCGATTTGCTTTTCGTTTTCTTCTCCCGATTTCTCGCAGGCGTCTTTCAACGAAGAAAACCCGCCGCTTATTTTTTTTAGCTTCAAATACTCGGCAATAAGAGCGTCCCTATCGATTTTCACGCCCTCGCAATCGAAGCCGATAAGCTCGTTATTGACGTATGCTTTTGTGTTGATAATCGGCTTATAGAGGGGTTTATCGAGAAAAACAACCTTATCGTATTCGCTGAAATCCGCACTCGAAACGCCGAAGCAAAGGGTGTTTACGTTCCCCTTGCAGGACGACTTTATAAACTCTCTTTCAAAGCCTTCGCCGCCTTTAATCCTCTTCAAAGTGTCCGGATTATTGACCACGAAAAGCGTTCCGTAAACTTCTTTTTTTGCTTTTTCAAGCATTTCTTCGGCCTGCTTCGTCGTAATCGCTTCATATCCGTCAGCCTCCTCGGCGGAGGATAATTGATTCCCGAAAAGAGAATTTCTTATGCTTTCACTGTCGTCGGTTACGGTTGTGAAAAGCTTTACGAAGCCTTTAAGCGTTTCCCTTCCGTTGTAAACCGAAATTCTCGGCTCGAAAACAATTGTTTTGAGATTTGCGGAATTTAACGCCGCCAAACTGTCGTATCCGTTAAAAAACATCAAATCGATATACGGCGTTGAAAAAGAAACGTGCGGCGAGCCGTATTTTATAGGCGTTGCGTACGCCTCGTTTATATTCAATGCAAACACGGGGCGTTTATTGCCCGTTCCGCAAGGTTCGAGCATCTCGATTTCCCGCGCAAGTTCTATCCCGAATTTGCCCGTTACGATTCCGTCGACTTCAATATCCTTACGCAACGACTCTGCGCCGTAATTTTCCGAAACGTAATCGTTGATTCTCTTCTCGAAAGCGTCGAAATTTTCCTGCGCAACGGTGACGCCCGCGGCTTGCGCGTGTCCGCCGAAACCTTCGAGAACGTCCTGAACGGCAGTTAACGCTTTGAAAATATTTATCTCGCCGAACGACCTTGCGCTGCCGTGGAAAACCCCGTCCTTTTCGGAAAACAAAATAGTCGGCTTCGAGTATTCTTCCATTAGTTTTGCCGCAACTATTCCTATTATTCCCGATTTCCAATTTTTGTCGCCGAGCACGATAACGCGCGCCGTCGGCGATTTGGACTTCATTTTTTGCTTTGCCGATTTATATAATTCGTCACACTCCGTTTGCCTTGCAAGATTGTAAGAATTAAGCTTTTCGGCAAGCATTTTTATCTCGAAATTATCGTCCGACGTGAACGCGACGAGAGCGGAATAAGCGTCGCCCATTCTTCCCGCGGCATTTACGCGTGGCGCAACCGTGTAAGCTATCGACGACGCGCCGGACTCCTTTGCCCCGCCCGATTCGGCAATAGCCCTGATAATTTTCGAGCATCTGCCGCTTTTTATTAGTTTTAAACCTTCGCTGACGAGAATTCTATTTTCATCCGTCAGCGGCATACTATCGGCAATCGTTGCAACGGCTACCAAATCGAGATATTTATCCGCCTGTTCGCCGATTAAAGCGTGAATAAGTTTATACGCTACGCCCGCACCACAAAGTCCGTCGAACGGATAACCGTCGTTGAGTTTGCAATTTATAACGGTGCAATCGGGGATTTTTTCGGGAATTTCGTGGTGGTCGGTGACGATTACGTCAACGCCGAGGTCCTTTAACTCCTCTATCTCGTTATAAGCGGAAATACCGCAGTCGACGGTTATGATAAGGTCCGGACAATATTCCTCCAAAACCCTTTCGAGAACCGCCTCGGTCAACCCGTAGCCGTTTTCTCTTTCGGGAACAACCGCATAAGCGTTTATCCCGAAATCCCTCAAACCTCTGTAAGCAATCGTCGTCGCCGAAATACCGTCTGCGTCGTAATCGCCGTAAATAACGACGGTTTCGTCGTTATCTTTGGCTTGCTTTATTCTTTCGACGGCTTCACTCATTTTGCCGAATAAATAAGCGTCGTGAAGATATTTCTTGTCCGGTCTGATAAATTTTTCAGCCTCTGCCGCAGAAGTTATTCCGCGCGTAACCAGAAGCTTTGAAAACGCGCACGAAACTCCGCAACGCTCGGATATTTCTTTTATTAAGTTTTCTGAGCCTGTCGGCGAAGTTTTCGTTATAATCATCTTAAAATGCAAAAACGGGCGGATAGTAAGTCCGCCCGAAAATGTTTTTTTATTAAGCTTCCACAGCTTCTACCGTTTCTTTCTTTGGAGCTTTCGTTTTCAAGTTCGGTCTTTTGCCGGACATTCCGAATAATTTTCTTAAATATACCCAGATAGGAGCGGAAAGAAGAACCGAAGAGTACGCGCCTGCAATAAGTCCGAATATAATCGGGAACGCAAACTCGCGAATCGTCGAGTTGCCGAATATTGCGAGAGTTACAATCATTATCAACGTGGTAAGCGTGGTAAGAATGGACCTCCAAAGAGTGCTTGCGATTGCTTTGTTTGCAATTTCCGCGTCGCTCAAAACCGCGTAGGAAGGAGTTTTTTCGTATTCTCTTACCTGGTCGAATATAACGATGGTCGCGTTAATCGAGTAACCGATTATCGTTATAATAGCGGCGATGTAAGTGGAGTTGACCGGAATCTGGAACAAAATCGTGAACGCCGTCATAATAAGAACGTCGTGAATAAGCGCGAGAATTGCCGCCAAACCGGATACCCAAGTGAACCTGATGGCGATGTAGATAAGAATTACTACGGCAGCCACAGCAACGGCTATTGCCGCATTCTTGATAATCGACTTCATTACCTCGTTTCCGATGGTGTGAGTTTTAACTGAAACGTCGTCGGTGGTAAGTTCGATGTCCATCTTCGTTTTAAACCAGTCTATAACGAACGTTTTAACCGAAACGCTCATTGCCCCCGATTCCTTTGCGAAAACTTCGTTGAAATTATCGCTCTTGCTATCGAGAACGTAGGCCTCACCGTTTTTCTTCGCATCCTTATCGACTCTGAATTCAAAAGTGTCCGCGCCGGCTTTCTGAACGTTTGAAGCGGGGTTGAATGAATAAAGGTCGTCGCCGAGCTTCGCTTCGCCGGAAGCGAGCCACGAGTTTACGTCCGCTTTGAACGAATCTTCGTAAGTTCCGGTAAGACGCGTTGCGGCAACTTCGTCGTTTACGGTTACTTCAAAAGTCATACCGCCTTTAAACTCAACGCCGAGGTTCATTCCCTTAACGAGCATCGCAACCACGCCTGCCGCGATTACGAGAATGCTTACGAGAAGGGAAATTAAGAATTTTTCAACTATTTTAATGTTCTTGTTTTTTAAAGAGTTAGCCATTATGCGTCCCTCCTTTTAAGATTAAAGAGTTTTGCAGCGCCCTCATCCTCCGTTCCGCCGAACGGCCTTAAAACGTTAATAAGCCATCTCGTGACGAAAATTGCCGTTACGAACGAAACTAAAACGCCGAGGAAAAGCGTTATGGCGAAACCTTTTATCGAGCCGGAACAGAAAATCCACAAAACGATGGCCGCCAAAACGGTGGTTACGTTTGAATCCAAAACCGTTATAACCGCTCTCTTGAAGCCTGCGTCTATCGAGGATTTAACTCTCTTTCCGTTGCCGTATTCGTCTTTGATTCTCTCGAAAATGACGACGTTTGCGTCAACTGCCATACCTATCGAAAGAATGATACCCGCAATTCCGGGGAACGTAAGCTGAACGCCAGGGAATATCGCGAGAACCGCAACGTAAAGAATTACGTAAATCATAAGCGCAATCGACGCAGCCACGCCCATTCCTCTGTAAAATACTATCATAAGAACGAAGATAATCGCAAGACCTATAGCAGCGGCAATCATTGCTCCGTCCAAAACGTTATCGCCGAGAGTTGCCGAAATTGCCTTTGATTCGCTTATCTGGAAAGCGATTTCCAAAGTACCGCTCTTGATTATCGAAGCGATAGTCTTTGCGGTTTCCGCGTCCTCGATGGGAGAAATGATAGCTCCGCCGCGCTTAATTTCGCTTTCAACGGTGGGAGAAGAAATCAATCTGTCGCCAAGGTAAATGGAAAGCTTGTTTTCAACGCCGTCCTCTTTTGCCGCGATTGCCTTGGTCGCGCTGGCGAAAAGCTTTTCGCCTTCCGAGGTAAATTCGAGGAATACGGCGTTATCGCCCGTTTGCGGATTGATACCTGCCGTTGCGTCCGTAACGTGATCGCCGGTTAACCTTACGTTGCCTTTGGAATCTCTGAATTGAAGTTCGCCTTGGTCGCCGATAAGATTCATTACCTCGTCCGGGTCGTCGATTGCCGGAATTTCGACACGAAGCCCGGTATCCTGTCTGGTTATCGTAGCTTCGGTGTATCCGTTATCGTCAAGCCTCGAACGAAGAGTTTCGATAACGGCGTCTATTTCTTCGGGAGAAGCCGTTTCGCCGTCCTTCGGTGTGAGTACGGCGTAAAACCCGCCCTCAAGGTCAATACCCTTTCCTATCGTTCCGAAAATCGACACGTAATCCTTTGAACTGTTCGGTACTTCGAACTTCACGAAACTTGCCGCTCCGAAAAACGCAATGAGTACTGCCAATACAGTAAGAATCACGATTGATTTAGTCTTACTCATTATTGCCTCCTGCTTTTGCCTGTGTTTGTCCGAAGCCTTTCGGGGATACCCCCTATAATAGGCTTCATATACTATATTATTATATAACTTATGCGGCTATAAGTCAATAATTTTAACGAAAAAAATAACTATTATTTTTATTTTCAGGCAATTAGGGGACTGCGACTACGGTATAATTATCTGTGATTGGGAAGATTGACGGTTATCGCGCCGGAAAGCCCGCCCATAATCGCCCCGCAAACGACGTCGATTAAAAGCGTCCAGCCGAAAGAAAGACCGCCGCCGATAAGCCCGAAAATGAGAAAAGACAATATCGTGGCGACGAAACCTATCGCTAAACCCTTTAAAAAACCCTTTTCTCCGCGCACGGACATCGCCACGCCGCAAAAAATCGACGCAAGTTTTATAAACTGGTTCACGGGGCGAATCACCCCGTCGCCGAGGCTCGTTAAACTTAAAACGAGCGCGAATGCGAGAACGCATACGAGCGTTACCGCAACCGTCGTTATCACACCTTTAATAAACTGCCCCAAAAAACTATCGCCGTTAATTTTTTCCATAAAAAAACCTCCGCTAATACTTATGCGAAGGTTTTGCACATAATTACAAAAAGGCTACAACATAGCCAACCGTTACCGACAATACGCAACGGTTTTAGCCGTTATTGTTATGTTTTGAGTCAATTTGTTTCAATTCTCTTATGTTCAATGCAATTTTCAAAGAACCGCTTTTGATTATTGAAGCAATTACCCTTGCGGTTTCCGCGTCCTCGATGGGAGAAATGATAGCTCCGCCGCGCTTGATTTCGCTTTCAACGGTGGGAGAAAAAATCAATCTGTCGCCAAGGTAAATGGAAAACTTGTTTTCAACGCCGTCCTCTTTTGCCGCGATTGCTTTGGTTGCGTCTGCGAAAAGTTTTTCGCCTTCCGGGGTGAATTCGATGAATACGGCGTTATCGCCCGTTTGCGGATTGATACCTGCCGTTGCGTCCTTGATATGCTCGCCTCTTACCCTCACGTTACCTTTGGAATCTCTGAATTGAAGTTCGCCTTGGTTGTCGATAAGGTTTATAACGCCGTTGGGGTCGTAGATTGCCGGAATTTCAACGCGAAGTCCATTATCAGATTTGATTATTCTCACTTTCGACCACCCTAAATTATTGAGCCTCGAACGAAGAGTTTCGGTAACGGCGTCCATTTCTTCGGGAGAAACCGTTTCGCCGTCCTTCGGTGCGAGTATGGCGTAATATCCACCCTCAAAATCTTCTTCATTCGACGCACAACCAACCATTCCGAGCAATACAATGAATATAATCAACACACTAAAAATCGCTATTGATTTTCGCTTACACATTTTATCCCCCCTTGTTTTATCTACGTTAAATTTTAAATTGACCGCTCCGAAAATTTTTCGCTCTAATCAATCTATTCAAGTTTATAGAACGATACAATTATTTTACGCTTAATTTACTCATAAGTCAATATTTTAAGTAAAATATATTGATATTTGTCGTTATTTTTATGATAATTACGCTTTTGAAATTCTCGATATGGTGGAATATTGACTTTTACAAAAATAAAACCTCCGCTAATACTTATGCGGAGGTTAATTTTTTAATTACTCTTTATCCTCTTTTCCGTTTTCTTCGGTTTCGGGAGCAACGGGAGCAACGGGCTCTTCTACGACGTCGAGCAACTCGTCGTGAGTTTCGTTTTTGGCTTCGGCGGAACTTTCTTCCGTATTTTCGTTCGCGTCGCCTGCGGTTTCTCCGTTATTTTCGGATTCCGGCTCGGCAGTTGCGGCGTTCGGGTCTTCCGAACTGTAAATGGCAACTTTATCGAACTTGATATAATTGGGCGTTTCGTCCGTTCCGGTTTGCAAAACGAAAGTGTTGGCTTCGTCGTCCACGGCTACGACCGTTCCGACGATTCCGCCGATTGTCATAACCTTAAACCCCGGTTTAATGGCGTTTCTCTTTTCTTTTTCGGCTTCCATCTGCGCTCTTCTCTTTTTGTTAGAGAAGTAGTTTACAACGATAAGACCGACGATAAACACGCCGAGGATTATCCATACGAACACGTTCGAGCCGCTTGGTTGGTTCTGGTTCGACGATGTTGCCGACGTCGCCGAGGTTGCAGTTTCCGCCGCAAGTAAATTAAATAACATTTTTTCTCTCCTATTTCGCTTTGTGTTAAGCTGTTTTTATTCTATATGTTTTGGACGATTAAATCAAGTTTATTTCAAATAAATATGAAAAATTTTGTCATTTTTCACAATTCTTCACAATTATTGAATATCTCTGTTCTCGTATTTTTTGTAAAATTCTTTCCTGAAATCCTTAAAATAACCGCCGAGAATGGAATTGCGTATGCCCTTCATAAGCTTGTGAAGATAAGTTATATTGTGCAAGCTCAAAAGCATTCCGCCCATCATTTCGTTCACGTTCACCATATGGCGGAGGTACGCCTTCGTGTAATTTTTGCAGCAATAACAATCGCATTCAGGGTCTAACGGAGTGAAATCTTCCTTATATTTTCCGTTTCTTACGACGATTTTGCCTTGCGAGGTCATAGCCGTGCCGTTCCTCGCGATTCTCGTGGCGAGAACGCAATCGAACATATCTATTCCGCGCATAACGCCCTCCACGAGGCAATCCGGACTTCCCACGCCCATAAGGTATCTCGGAATATTAACGGGGTAATTTGGAAGCATCGAATCCATTACGTCGTACATAAGTTCCTTCGGCTCGCCGACGGAAAGCCCGCCGATGCCGATTCCGTATTTTGCATAAGGAACGGTTTCTTTAAGCGACGTTGCCCTCAAATCCTTGAAAACGTTGCCCTGAACGATAGGAAACAACGCCTGCTCCTCGTTTTTATGATGATTATAACACCTGTCGAGCCAGGAAAGCGTGCGCTTCATAGCTTTTAAACTCGATTTATAATCCGCGCCGTATTCGCTGCACTGGTCGAAAGCCATAATTATATCCGCGCCGAGATTGTTTTCTATATCAATCGCTCTTTCGGGGGTTATAAAATGCTTGCTTCCGTCCACGTTGGAACTGAAAGTTACGCCCTCGTCCTTGATATTGTTCAGTTTTGCAAGCGAAAAAACCTGAAATCCGCCGCTATCGGTGAGTATCGGCTTGTCCCAGTTCATAAATTTATGAAGTCCGCCGGCGGCTTTTACGATTTCGTCGCCGGGGCGCATAAACAAATGATAAGTGTTTGCAAGAATAATTTGCGAACCCGCTTCCTTTAAATCGCGCGGGTAAACGCCTTTCACCGTCGCCTGCGTGCCGACGGGCATATAAACGGGGGTTTCTATGTCGCCGTGCGGAGTGTGTAAAACGCCCGCCCTCGCGCCCGTTTCGCTATCCTGTTTTATAGTTTCAAAGTAAAATTTTTCCATATTAAATATTAAAATGTCGCGTTATACGTTGACAAACGGCGTTTTTATCGATTACGACCGAGCCGCAACGCAGAGACGCGACCGCTTTAAAATCGGGCAGACTTTTATAAAATCAGGCACGCGTCGCCGAACGAGAAGAACCTGTACTTCTCCTTAACCGCGAGGTTATAAAGTTCGAGAATCTTTTCACGCGAAGCGAACGCCGAAACGAGCATAACGAGAGTACTTTCCGGAAGATGGAAATTCGTTATCAACCCGTCCACGCACTTAAACTTATAAGGCGGATAAATAAAAATACTCGTATCGCCGGACTCGGCTTTAACCAACCCGTTCTCGTCCGCAACGGTTTCGAGCGTTCTAACGCTCGTCGTTCCCACGGCAATAACTCTTCTGCCCTCTTTTTTCGCTTTGTTGATTTTTTCGGCGTTTTCCTCGTCGATAACGTAAAATTCGGTGTGCATTTTATGATGCTCCAAATCGTCCGTTTTAACGGGACGGAACGTGCCTAATCCCACGTTCAGCCTGACTTCGGCAAATTCGACGCCCTTCGCTTTCAGCTCGTCTATGAGCCTTAAAGTGAAATGCAGACCTGCCGTCGGAGCGGCGGCAGAGCCTTCCTGTTTGCAATAAACCGTCTGATAACGGTCCTTATCTTTAAGTTTTTCGTGAATATAAGGGGGAAGCGGCATCTCGCCCACGCGGGATAAAATATCCTCGAACACGCCGTCGAATATGAATCTTACGATTCTTCCGCCGTCGTCCGTGCGCGAAACGATTTCGACTTTAAGTTCTTCGTTTACGGTGAGCACCACGCCATCTTTGCATTTTTTCCCCGGTTTTACGAGGCACTCCCAGTCGGTGAGATCCTGCCGTTTTAAAAGCAGCAATTCAACCTTTCCGCCGTGCTCCGTGAAAGCGTAAATCCTTGCGGGGTAAACTTTCGTCGTGTTTACGACGAGCAAATCGCCCGCCTTTAAATAATCGCCTATATCGCGGAAATGCCTGTGAAAAACCTCGTCGGTTTTCCTGTTATATACCAATAATCTCGAACTGTCCCTCGGCTCTATCGGCGTTTGCGCGATGAGTTCCTCGGGCAATTCGTAATAAAAATCGCTCGTTTTTAACATATAATCACTGTTGAATTCCGTCGAAAAGCGAAAGTTGTTCTCTCAATTTTCTCGGAACTTCTCTGCCGAGATGTTTGTAAGCCTTCGGCATAAGTATTCTCCCCCTCGGGCTACGCTGAATAAACCCGAGTTGAAGCAAATAAGGCTCGTAAACGTCCTCTATCGTGTTTGAATCCTCGTTTATCGTCGCGGCAATCGTATCGAGCCCGACCGGCCCGCCGCCGAACTTGTCTATCATAGACGTGAGCATTCTTATATCGATATTATCAAGCCCGAGCTCGTCTATTTCGAGCCTTTCGAGGGCGTGTCGCGCGTCCTCGTAAGTAATTTCGTCGTGATTCATAACTATCGAGAAATCGCGCACGCGCTTTAAAAGCCTGTTTACGATTCTCGGAGTTCCGCGGCTTCTCCTGGCAATTTCCACCGAAGCGTCCTTTGAAATCGGCGTGCCGAGAGTTACAGCCGAACGCCTTACTATTTCGGCAAGCTCGTCCACCGAATACATTTCGAGCCTTAAAATAACCCCGAACCTATCGCGAAGAGGGGAACTTAACATTCCCGCCTTGGTCGTCGCTCCGACGAGCGTGAACCTTTTGAGCGGAATTTGTACCGACCTTGCCGAAGGACCTTTGCCGATGATGAAATCGAGCGAAAAATCCTCCATTGCGGGGTAAAGAATTTCCTCGACGTTGTGATTCAGCCTGTGAATTTCGTCGATAAACAAAACGTCGCCCTCGTTTAAGTTGGTGAGGATAGCCGCAAGGTCGCCCGACTTCTCTATCGACGGACCGGACGTGACTTTTATCTGAACGCCCATTTCCGCCGCGATAATATGCGCGAGCGTGGTTTTTCCGAGCCCGGGAGGGCCGTAAAGCAAAACGTGGTCGAGCGGCTCGCCGCGAAGTTTTGCGGATTGCATAAACACCGACAAGTTGGTTTTTGCCTTTTCCTGCCCGATATACCCGTCCATAGATTTCGGACGGAGTACGTTTTCGACCTCGTCGTATTCCGTTTTAGTGCTGACGATTAAGCTCTCTTCTTCATCGAACATCGTTATCTACCCATACTTTTAAGCGCGAAAGATATAACGTCCTGTATCGTCTTTGCGCCTTGTTCCTTTGCCGTTCTCACTGCGCTTCTGCTCTGCACGCCCGAAAACCCGAGCCCCATAAGCGCGATTACCGCGTCCTCGTCCTCCGATGTGAACGCGGGCGCGGAAAGAGCCTCCGCCGCCGAAACTTCGATTTCGTCTTTCGCGACGCTCTCGCGAAGTTCAAGAATAATTCTTTCCGCCGTTTTCTTGCCTAAACCCTTTATTTTTGAAAGCCCCTTTACGTCGTTGGTGGCGATTGCCGTGGCAAGCTCGCTGACGCGCATTCCCGAAAGAACGCCCATCGCCATTTTCGGCCCTACTCCCGAAACGGAAATGAGTTTTAAAAACATTCTTTTTTCTTCTTTCGTATCGAACCCGAAAAGCCCGAGCCCGTCCTCTCTCACTTGAAGATAAGTGTAAGCTCCGCCCTCTTTTTCGGCGGAAAGCTTCGTTAAAAGCGCGGCCGAGCATAAAATCTCGTAACCTATTCCGTTATTTTCGAGGACAACTCCGCCGTCGAATTCGTCTATTACTTTTCCCTTGATATACGCTATCATTACTTCACCTTATTTTATTCCGAACGGCATACGCAGTCTGTTCGTTTGCGCGTGAGTGAGCGCAACCGCAAGCGCATCCGCCGCGTCGTCGGGACGAGGAATTTTATCGAGTTTCAAAAAGGTTTTGACCATTATCTGCATCTGCCGTTTATCGGCTCTGCCGTAACCGGTTAACGCCTGCTTTATCTGCAAAGGCGTGTATTCGTAAAGTCTGCCGCAATTTTTAACGCAGGTGAGCAATATCACTCCGCGCGCCTGCGCAACGTTAATACCCGTGGTTATGTTATTGTTGAAAAACAGTTCTTCGAGCGCGATTTCGTCCGGTTTGAACTTCTCCGCAAGTTTTTGCACGCCCTCTTCCAAAAGAGCGAGCCTAACGGGCAACGTTTCTTCCTTTGGCGTCAGCACGACGCCGTAATCGATAACCTTGCTCACTCCCTTTTCGGTTTCGATAACTCCGAAACCCATCGTCGCAAGCCCCGGGTCTATTCCAAGTATAATCATACTTCTATATTCTATATGAATACTTAAAAATAGTCAAGCTATAAAAGCGGCGAGGCGAAAATTTCTTTTCGCCTCGCCGCAAAAACGCTATATCGTTATTCGTTTATTATTCCGTACATATACTGCGCAATCTCGAATTCCGCCGTCGCCCTCTCGTAGGCACGCGTCGATTTTTTATATCTCATATAAACCACGGTGACCTTGTCGCCTATCTTATAATCCCCGTCGTTTAAGAAATTATCGAGTTTGGTGAGCGTGTCGTCGGCAAATTCGTTTAAGTCTATGGAACTGTCGCCTATCGTTATTGAAAAGATAACGTCGCCTTCCTTGATTCCGCCTCTGTAAAACGTTCCGTAAACGTCAACCGCGTCGACCGCAACGAAAGTTTTCCACGTCCAGCCGCCGCTGAGCGGAACGTTCGCGGTTGTGAAAGTAACGCCGAAATCGTAATTCCCCTCGACGTAGCCGTGGGCGAGAAGCTGGTCCATTACGGGCTTTACCGTTCCGCAGGGAATGGCGAACGAAAGCCCCTGCGCCGAGGACGACTTATAACCCGCGTTCACTATGCCTATAAGCGCGCCCGTAGCCGCGTCGAAAAGTCCGCCGCCGGAATTGCCTCCGTTTATCGCGGCGTCCGTTTGAATAAGCGTCATTTTCCGCGTTTCGACCGTCACGTCGCGGTTAAGCGCGCTGACGATTCCTTTCGTAACCGTTCCGCCGAGATAACCGAGCGGATTGCCTATGGCGAGAACCTCCGAGCCGATAAGCAATTTATCGCTGTCGCACATCATTTTAACGGCGGTAAGTCCGTCGAAATCAGATTCTTCATCCGTGCCCATCCACAAAACGGCTATATCCGAAAGCGGGTCCGCGCCGATGAGTTCGAGTTTATATTCCTTGCCGAAAATCGACTTTGCCGTCATTTGCGAAGCGTTTTCGATAACGTGATGACAGGTTAAAACCAAAGCTTTGTCGTTTTTGCCGTCCTCGTCGGTATCGTCGAAAGAAACGATAACTCCGCTTCCGCTGCTCTTTGTCGTGCCGGTGACGCAATAAATCTCGAGAACGGACGGCCTGACAGCCGCTACGACTTCGGTTATCGAAGTCGGCTTAATCTCGTCAGCCTCAACGTATTGTACGTTGAAATTTACGTTGCTCGGCAATCCGTTTTCGATTTTTTCCGACGTCTTTTCGGACGACGATTGAGAATTGGACGACGACGCGCTGCCGCCTACGAAAAAGTTGTCCGCGCAGGAGGCCATAGCAAAAAGCGAAATCGCCGCGATTAAACAAACGATTATCGTCTTTTTAATTACGTTTATATTCCTTTTCATACCTTTTTAAAATCTCCGAAACCGACTATTTGAATATTTTATCGGTTTTCATATTTATATTTTACTACGCTTTTATTATTTCATTATGTCAGCGAAATAATAATAAAGTGAAAATTAAAAAAAGAAGCCGTCGGAATACGTCCGGCGGCTTCGAGCTCTGCCCTTTGTTCGGCAGAGCTTTCTTTATCGGAAAAATCCGCCTGAATTCTTTTGTTTTCGATTCGGCAAAGCTTATATAAAGCAACGAAACGTTCGTTTTGAGAAATCCGCCCCGATGACTCTCGTCAAATCTCGGATTCCGCGTTTCGTTGACTATAATACTATGTTCCCGTTGCCGCGATTTTATACCGCGGTTAAAAAAATATTCGCAATTTATTTTCGTCGTTTACGAAAAAGGCGCGGCGAGGGGCTTTACCCCCTCGCCGCGCCTCAAAAAAATCGTTACGCCGAATTACGGGCGTTTTTATCACTTGGATAAAATCATTTTATCGCTTGCCATTTCCTCGCCGGTGATTTTTTCAAATTTTTCCAGAAGGTCGCTTATGGTGAGTTTTTTCTTCTCCTCGCCCTCTACGTCGAAAATAACTTTTCCGGAATCCATCATAATCAGCCTGTTTCCGTGCGTTATCGCGTCGTTCATATTATGCGTTATCATTATCGCCGTGAGCTTATCTCTTTCGATAATCTCGTCCGTGAGCGTGAGAACCTTTTTCGCCGTTTTCGGGTCTAACGCGGCGGTATGCTCGTCCAAAAGCAATAATTTCGGATTTGAAAGCGAAGCCATAAGAAGTGTTAAAGCCTGCCTTTGCCCGCCGGAAAGAGTTCCCACTTTTTGCCCCATTCTGTTTTCCAGGCCGAGGTCGAACCGAGTTAAAAGCTCCTTGTATTCCTCTTTTTCCTTGGCCTTAACGCCCCAGCCGAGTCCGCGTTTTTTATTTCGCCTTGCGGCAAGAGCAAGATTTTCGATAATTTGCATATCCGCCGCCGTTCCCGTGGACGGATTCTGGAATACCCTGCCCAAAAATTTCGCGCGCTTATGCTCCGGCAATCTCGTTATATCTTCGCCGTCGAGAACTATGCTCCCTTCGTCAATCTTCCACACTCCCGCAATCGCGTTCAAAAGCGTGGATTTTCCCGCGCCGTTTCCGCCGATTACCGTTATAAAATCGCCCTCTTTAATCGTGAGGTCTATTCCGCCGAGCGCAACTTTCTGATTGGGCGTTCCTTGGTTAAACGTTTTCTTTATACCTTTAAGTTCAAGCATTTCCGTCCTCCGATTTCTTCTCGGTCTTTTTCACCGAGGCGAATTTGTTTTTCCAATGCGGAACGGCCAAAAATACCGCAACCACGAGCGCGGAGAACAATTTAAGCAAATCCTTATCCAGACCGAGCCCGATAACCGTTTGATATACGACATAATATATTATGCTTCCGACGACGACGCCGATTAGCCTTACCGCAAAATTTTTGCCCGCCTTCGAGAATACGGCAAGCCCTACGATTACCGCGGCAAGTCCGATAACGATTGCGCCTCTGCCCATATTTATATCCGCAAAGCCCTGATACTGCGCGAGGAACGCTCCCGACAACGCCACGATTGCGTTTGAAAGCATAAGAGCGATAACCTTGTTAAGCTCCGTGTTAATCCCCTGCGACCTGCACATTTCGGGGTTCGAGCCGGTTGCCCTTATCGACGAGCCGATTTCCGTGCCGAAAAACCAATACAACACGGCAATCAACGCCGCCAGAACCGCCGCTACCACCGCGACCGTTTTCCACGTTTCCAGCATAGATACGGCAAGATTCATCACGCGCGGATTGAGCGATAAATTCGCTTTTCCGAGTATTTTAAGGTTTATCGACCACAGCATAAGTTGCGTCAGAATTCCCGATAAAATCGCCGGTATGCCGAGCAGCGTGTGCAATAGTCCCGTAATCAACCCGGCTATCGCGCCCGCAAAAAACGCCGCGAGAATCGCCAGCCACGGATTTGCGCCCGCCGCGATGAGAACGGCGCATACCGCCGCCCCCGTACACAACGAACCGTCGACCGTCAAATCGGCGAAATCCAATATTTTGTAAGTGATGTAAAGCCCTATCGCCATTATACCCCAAATCAACCCCTGAGCCAGTGCGCCGGGCATCGCGCTTATAATTTCCATTTTTTACCTCGTTAAATCGCTTCGCGTACTCGTTTAATTGCTATTATGAGTTCGGCTAAATCTCTTTTGCCAACCCATTGGTTAAATAGTTACCGTCAACCTCGGTTAAATTGCTATTTTGCCGCAAACCTCGGTTAAATCTCTATATAACCCGCGTTTTCGGGAATTGTTATACCCAACTCCTCGCATCTCGCTTTGGAGTATTTCTTCTCTTGCTTCGTATCGATTTCGATAGGCATTTCCCCGACTTTTGCGTTGCCGAGAAGGATTTTTGCCGCCATAACGCCCGTTTGTTCGCCGAGCCTTCTGTAACTTATGGCAAGCGTTGCGAATCCGCACTTTTTGCAAATGCCCTCTTCGCCGGCAAACACGGGGATTTTCTTGCTTCTGAACACGCCGTCGATAATTTCTCCGTTTGCCGCGGCGGTGTTGTCCGTGGGAACGAAAATCGCGTCGTATTTCCCGACTGCGGAGTTGCAAACCGACTGCAAATCGTTGGAATCGGAGAATTTTACGTCCTCGGCAACTACGTTTTTCGCGGCAAAGTGTTTTTTAAGTTCGTCGGCCTGATATTGAGAGTTCGCTTCCGCGGAACAATATAATATACCGACCTTTTTTACGTTCGGTAACAAATCGAGAAGCATATTCGCCTGCCCTTCGAGGTCGGCAAGATCGCTCGTTCCCGAAACGTTATAGCCGGTCGCTCCGTTTGTGAGCTTATGAAATAAAGCGTCCTCGTAGTTCGTTACGGAAGTTCCTAAAATGGGGATAGTTTGAGTTCCCGCAACGGCCGATTGAAGAGCCGGCGTGGCGTTTGCCATAATAAGGTCCACTTTTCCCGTCACGAACGACGTTACGATTTGTCCGCACATAACGGTGTCGCCCTGCGCGTTCTGCTCGTCGAATTCAACGGTTTTGCCTTCCTTTTTCAGTTCGGCTTCGAGAGCGAATTTAAACCCCTCGGTGGCGGCGTCGAGCGCGTCGTGGCGGACAAGCTGGCAAATGCCGACTTTGAAATCCGCGCTTTTTCCGCAACTCGTTGCAAAAGTCATTCCGATTACGCACGTCGCGGCAAGCGCGGCGCATAAAATTTTTCTTAACGTTTTCATTTTTTTCTCCTTCGGATAACGGTTTTTCGCAAAAAAAAATCGCAGCCCTAAGCTACGATTTACATCTGTCATTTTCGACCGCAAAGCAAAAATATCGTAGCTAAAAATTAACTAAGACTGCGATAAAAGTAATAAAACTCGTTTACTTTGCGAAAGGTTTTCATTTTTTTGATTTACGGCGGAACCGCTCTCCTTTTCGTTTATACCGACATAATACAACTTTAAAAAAAGTTTGTCAAGGATTTTTCTCGCCAAAAAGCCCTTGAACGGCTAAAAAAAACTGTTCGGACGTATAAGTCGCATTTATAGCCGTATTTATATCCTTATTTATATTAGCGTTCATAGTCGCTTTAATAGCGTCCATATCCGCTCGTCGAACCGCCGAAAAAATTGCGGGCGTTTTTTGAAAAAAGCCGTTTGCGCCATTGCGCAAAAAGGACGCTGAAATTTTTCAAAATCCCTCGATAATCGACTTATAGCCCTGCGTTTATGTTTTATTTGAGTTTTATTTAAGCTTTATTTGCTTTTAATCAACCATTCGTCGAGAAACTTCATTTGCTCGGGCGTGTGAAACCAATGCTCGCCGTTTTTCATAACTTCAACGGGCGCACCGATTTTCTCGGCAAATTCCGTAATCGTTTTGTCAAATTTTTCTCAAAACGATTTTAATGAAGTTAAGATATTTTCCGCCGCCGGCTTCCATCGATTTTCTGTCGCCTATTGCGTACTCGTTATCCTGTTTGAGCCAATCCGCCCAAACCTCATCGTTGCTCTCCATTTCCTCCACGGTTAAAACTTCCGCGCCCTTGCTTTTGCTCACGAGGTTTTTCCAGTAATTTACGTCGCGCATATAAGCAAGTTGCTCGGGCGTCCACGAGAGCAAAAGCTCTTTGGGGAGATTATCGTGGCAGTCCTTTTTCATTCCCGGAATCGAAACGTAGATATAGCCACCCTTTTTTATAAAAGGCAACAACTTCTCGTCGAGATATTTTTCGTCCCGCCCGAAATAATTGTAAGAATCGACGCTTATTACGGCGTCGAAAAACTCTTTTTCAAACGGCAAATCGGTGGCGTCGGCCTTAACGGGAATCAATTTATCCCTCGGCACGCCCATTTTATCGAAAAACGCTTGATTTTCCTCCGGATTGCTCCACAAATCCGCCGCGTAAACGGTGAAATCGTATTCCTTGGCAAGAAAAACGCTCGTAAGCCCCTGCCCGCTTCCGAGGTCGCAAACGACCGCTCCTTTGGGAATTTTATTGTCGATAAGCAGTTCCTCTTCGAGTTTTACGGGGTTAGGCCCCATAATTTTCGACTGTAATTCCGCCGTGTTATATTTTTCGCTTTTAGTATATTTCATTTTAATTCTCCTTGTATTTTTCAAAAAAGTTATCGATAATTTCTTTTAATTCGTTTAAGTACGGAGTTTTGTCCCTTTTTCCGTCGGATATGGCAATCAAAAGGAAAAGCGGAGAATAAAACTCCAAAGCGAGCAACCTCGGGTTGCATTTTTTCAACGCTCCACGCTCCGCCATCGCCGCAAAAATTTTCTCCGTGTAATCAACGGGACCTTCCGATATGCAATTTCTATAAAACTCCGCCATAGACGGATTGCGGAACTGTTCAAGCAAAAGCATTTTGCGGAAGTCCGCCGCAAATTCGTTTTCCGTCCAGAAGCCAAACTGCGAAACGGTGAAATCCTTGAAATTTTCTACGGAAACGTCGGCATAAGGCTCGGGATTTTCTTCAAAACTATCCTTCGGCACGTTATGCAAGCAGGAACGTTCCGCGTCGATTTCAACCATTTTTGCAACGATACTGTCCAAAATATCCCGTTTGTTTTTATAATGCTTATAAAGCGCTCCTTTCGTTATTCCGAGTTCACCCGAAATATCGCTGACGGAAACGGCCTCGAAACCGCTTTTTGCAAACAATTTTAACGCAACGTTTAAAATATTTTCCTTCGTGTTATTCATACCTTACGTTTCTCCCGTTTTTTTACGCTTCGTTTTTGCTTTATGGCAGTTTTTACCTTGCCCGCTTTGGTAAACGCTCGTTTACTTATATTGTAGTAAACGAGCGTTTACTTGTCAAGCGTTTTATAGCGCATTTATTAAATTTTAAAAATAAATTAAAAAGCCCCCTTCTTTTAAGGGGGCTTTTAACGTAGGGATTCCATTCGTCATCACTAAGTATTTTAAGTTTTAAATTTCTTCACCGCATCTTAAACAAGATTTTCCGTCGCTATCCGCAATATGGTCGGCATAAACGACCACGGTGACGTGATTTTCGCATAAAGAACATTTTAATATTGCTTTAACTTCTTTTTCTTTACTGCAAAGATACTTCTCTCCCTCGTCGAGAATCAAGAGCCAGCCGTCTTTTCCGTAATCCTCGGCGGTTATCTTTAAAGGCCCGACGACGGGAACGTCTTTGCCGTTAACTTTATGGCAATGAGTATTCAGCAGCGGAAGGTCTTCGATTACGGTGATAAATACTTCGCCGTTTTTATAACATAAGTAAGTCTTTCTGCCTCGTTCTTTACAGGTAGAAGAAATAATTTCCACTTTTATTTCATCACAATCAATAACGTCGTGATGTTCGGGATTGAAACGGCAAGTTCCGATAAGTCGATTATTTTCGATTTTATACGCATATTGGTGACCGAGCGCAGGTATAATTTCCCTTTGTTTTTGGCCACAAACGCCGCAATCGAACTCGTCATAGCCGTTTTCGGTGCAAGTAGGCTCAACGCGAGTAATCAGCTCGTTGCCGTCCGGAGCTTTCGTCGGGGTATGGTCGCCGATAAGCTTAACGGTGCCGGCATATCCGCAAGTTATGCAGGTATACAACCCTTTAACTGCGTATCGACAAGACACATTTCGCTCTTCATCATCAAGTATACAAACGATATTATTTTTATAAGTATTATAGTTAAGTACCGTTTCGGGAGTTACCACGACGTATTCGCCGTCTTCGTCTCTTACGGCAATAACGTGACCGTCGAGTTTATCGGCGGTTTTAATGCGAATTTCCGTGCCGTCAACGGTAAAAATTATCTCGCCGATACTTTGGCAAGTTGCTTTAACTTCCATAATTGCGTCGACCGTTGCGTTAATATAATGCTCCGCTCCGCTTTGTTCCGCCGTACAGGTTGAACATTCGGCAGAATATTTGTATAAACCGTCGTCTGTCGAAACGAATTCGGCATTTAAGGAATAATTATGCTGTTTTTTGTCGAGCATAAATTTAAAAGTGACGTTGCACACTTTGCATTTATTTTCGTAAGAACCGGCCGAATAACACGTCGGCTCGACTACGTTATAACGCACGGACGTTTCCGTGTGATTTTTGGCAATACGGACGGATAAGTTTGTCTCGCCGCACCTTTCGCACGCGAGAACGGCGTAAGTTTTAACGGATTCGTCGCAAGTAAATATGCCGCCGTCGAGCAAAATCAATTTGCCTGCGGAACGCATTCTGTCATATTCTTCGTCGGTTAAAACGAGCGTTTGCGACCTGTCGATTTCCTTTTCGCCGTAATAATGGCCGAGAGCTTCTCCGTTCTCGAAAGTTTCGTCGTAATTCACCTCTCCGCAAACGGAACAGGACTTATAATAAACCGCTTTATCAACGCAAGTCGCTTTGCTTTTTAAGAATTCGTTTTTAACGATTTCGGCAAAATTATGAACGTGAACGGCCTCCGACTCTGACGAAAAATCGGACGTGGACTCCGAGGTAGATTCCGAAGTTTCGCCGCTCGATTCCGAATTCGATTCGGATGCGGAATCGTTCGTTTCGGTTGATTCAACCGATTCTTCGGAGCCACTCGTTTCGGTTGATTCAATCGACTCCTCGGAATCGCTTTCGCTCGTAGAAGTAGATTCCTCGGTCGGTTCTTCACCCTTGATTACCTCGCATCTTTGGCAAATTTCACGGGACGAATCCTCGCTTTTAACCCAATCGTGCCCCAAGGCGGCAATCGGCGTTAATTCCTTTTTGCCGCAATCCGAACAAACTCTCTCCAAAACCCCTTCTTCCGTGCAGGTTGCGTTTGTTTTTACGGTCCATTCTCCCCACTCGTGAACCTCGCCCACGTTTGAAACGCCTTCGCAGCCGATAACGCAAAAAGCAAGAACGAACACGCAAACCGCAATTAAAATCGCTTTAATCTTGTTATTCATTTCTCTCTCCTTTTAAAATTTTGCACGATAATTATAATTCCGTAACGGAATTATGTCAAGTGTTTTAAATGTTATAATTCCGTAAAAGAATTATTTAGGTGGTTTATGAAGCTCAGGAAACGCGAATACGGAAATTGTAATCTGATAGGCAAAAACGTTGAAAAAATGCGGAAAGAAAAGGGAATAAATCAAAAAGATTTTATCGCGAGGCTGCAAATTCTGGGCGTAGACGTGAACCCAACGAGCTATTCAAAACTCGAAGGGCAAATAAGAATTGCGACCGACAAAGAAGTTTACGCTATCGCAAAGGCCTTAAACGTCAGCATCGAAGAATTGTTTATCGCAAAGTAATAGCAGCAAGGAAACGTTGAATTGTTTATCGCAAAACAATAGAAAATTTTCGACTTATCTTGTATCTTGGGGTATCTACGGTTTATTATAATGCGGCGGCGTTCGGAGAAAATTCTCCGAACGCCGCCGCACTTTTTCATTATATCGTTATAATACGTTTCGTTTTTAGCCTA
>ERZ808278.412-NODE-412-length-29810-cov-4.877970_pt1 | contig 29810 bp, 27 predicted proteins | sample MGYA00521239_ERZ808278 | MGnify/ENA primary metagenome ERZ808278 (study PRJEB31516, sample SAMN03275600) | gut metagenome | biome: mammalia-associated habitat; material: feces | host: Papio cynocephalus | place: Kenya | collected 2012-07-17 ... | reverse complement strand
CGCAATTTATAGTAGTTAGTCACCGTCCACCTATGATAGAATCAGCTAATAGAACAATAGGTGTTACTCAAAAAGAAAAAGGTAAGACTAAAGTAACAGGTATCAAATTAGAAGAAGATTAAGGGAAAAGTAAAAGATGACAGCAGAAGCACTACAGTTAGAACAAGAATATCACGTTGATGGGATTGAAATGCTTGTCGATATGGCAAAATCAGGCAAAATCGACCCTTGGAATATTGATATTGTTGATATTGCTGATAAATATTTGATGAAAACTTTTGAAGCTAAATCTCAAAACTTACGTTTTACAGGTAGAACACTTTTATTTGCATCTATTCTTCTTAAACTAAAATCAAACGTTCTTAAAGGTATTGAGCTTATGGACTTTTTACCAGAAGAACCAATGGATGAATTTGAGTTTGATGATGATAATTTTGAAGACGATTTTCATAATTACAACACAACAAATGTTGTTTCTATAGACGAAGTTTTACAACGTAGAACAAGCGTTAAGATGAACAGAAAAAGAGTCGTAACCTTAGAAGACTTGATTAGACAATTAGAATTTTATGAAATGTTGGATAAAAAATTAGCATTAAAAAATGCTCACGAAAGAGCAAAAAGAAGGGTTCGTTCTTACGCTAATTTAACTCCAGCAGATATTATGAATATCGCTCACGACAATTTTATCGAAGAATCAGTAGATACAATCAAAGCGAGATTAGACAAAATCTTTAATAAAAAAGAAAAAGTTGAATTGAAAGAACTTGTTTCTATCGGTATGAGCAAAGTAGTTGCATATTTAGCACTATTATTCTTAGCAAAAGATACTGATATTGAATTAGAACAAGAAGAATTTTATTCAGATTTATATGTGGTAAAGGGAAATGGAACTAGAACAGTTGAAGTCTAAAGTTGAAGCTGTTTTATTTACAACAGCTCGAGCATTAGAAGCAAAAGAAATCGCAGAATTTTTAGGTGAAGAAGTTGATAAAGTTGAAGAAGCTTTAGTAGAGCTTATTTTTGACTATGCATCAAGAGATGGTGCATTAGAAATTGACGACGAAAACGGATATATTTTACAAGTAAAAGAAGAACACATGGACATTGTAGAAAAACTTTGCCCAGCAGAAATGAAACCTGCCGTGTTAAAAACTCTTACGGTTATTGCGTTAAAAGAACCTATCAGACAATCTTATTTAAAAGATTTACGTGGTGCAAATGCTTATGACCATGTTAAAGAGCTTGTTGATATGGGAATGATTTCTAAGACAAAAGATAAAAATGGACGTTCTTTCAACTTAAGAACAACACCAAAATTTGAAGAATACTTTAAAATCAAGGGTGATAAAAAAGCATTAGCAAGAGTTCTAAAGATTGACGAGGGAGTTAAAGATGATACTCCTCAGCCGACAGCAGAAGAAGTACCATCTTTAGATGAAGAATAGAGAAAATTTCATTTTAAACTAAATCTTTTTTAACACATTCAGCAATACGGTAAGGATCTTTTGTGGTCAAGAAATCCCTGTTTTCAGATGCGTATTCACAAATTTTTTCAAAGACAAAAACAATATCTTTTATAGATTTGCCGGCTTTTAGAATGTCTACAAGAATAACTTTTATCCCTGTAACAGGAACTATTCTAAGCACATTCCAAATCAGCCAAGAATTGTTTCTTTGCACCAAATCAATGTATTTTTCTGTAATTTCATTTGAGAAAATATCTGCAACATTTTTAGTCGCTATTTTACTTAAATTTGTCATTACGGATTTTAATACGTATTCTTTTGTAGGCACGGCAAAGTCTGAATATACAACGTGACCTCTTACAAGAATCTGGATTTCGTTTTCTTGTAACGATTTATCGTTGATAACTCTAATTGGCGGAATAATAAAGCCTGATTGGTCTTTAAGCTTTATTCTAAACTTGCCAATACCGTTAACAATATTTTGTGCAAAAGGTAAAATATCATCACCAAAAGCTACAGCTAATACATCAACTTGTAAAGAATCATACAAATCTGAAATACGCTCATCAATTGATTTTTGAGGAGTTTTAGGTTTTCTAAGGTGTAATAAATTTTTTAACATTCCGATCATACTTTATTAATAATATTATTTACGCAAAAGTCAAAATGATGAAAAAGGCCGATAAATAAAGAATTATTGCGTTATCTCAAAGATATTACAATATTTTGCCCCATGCTTATTTACATGCTATAATTCTTGTATGGATATGAAGAAATCGTCAATGAGCTCACAAAATCGATTAATCCTGTATGGGTTTTTAGCATGCACAACTGTCATTGTGCTTATTGCCATACTTGCTATGAATGCTATCCAAAAAAATATGAATATGGCATATCGTAGTTTTGGTCAAATTATTGCGAAAACTCTTGCTATTGAAAGTGTTGAGGTTACAAAAGACATCCCTGACACTAATAAATATGAGACTTTAAGAACACATTCGCTTTCTATCTTAAAAAGTAATGACGATATTTCATTCATTGAATTTAAAGACAACAAATTAAAAGTTATTTACTCTAGTAAAAGTGATTTTCCAAAAGCCTTTGATGCTTCAATAATTGCAGTAAGTTCACCAATGGTAAATAAAACTATTACAGGCAATCAAGTTGTTGGTTCTGTAACTATTGGTTTATCTGGTAATATTATTGATAAAATCTCAGGAACTACAAGAGCATCATTATTATTAGTATTTATAATAACTTGGGTTGTATTTGCGATAGTAGTTATCGTAAATACATTATTAATTACAAAAGAATTAAGACATATCTTAACTGGTGTAAGAAAAATAACTTCTGGTGAATTTGGTTACAAACTAGAGGGTGGCGACACAAGTGCAGAGGTTCAAGAATTATTTAAATCTTTCAACGATATGTCACAAAAATTACACCAATACGAAGAACAAAATATCGAAGAACTAACATTAGAAAAGAATAAGCTTGAAGCTGTATTAATGAGTATTGCAAATGGTGTTGTTGTATGTGACAACTACGATAAGATTGTTCTTATCAACGATCATGCCAGAAAACTACTTGAAGCTGAACAAAGCGATATTTTAGGTACAAAAATTCAACAATATTGTGATACAAATGGAGAACTTTGTTTCAAAGATAAAATTGAACAATTCAAAGATACTCCTCTAGATGTTATTGAAAAAAGACCTCTTGGTTTTAATATAGAAGTCGATAAACGTATTATCAAATGTATTATTTCACCTATGTTTTCTAGAAACAAGGACTACGTAGGTTATATTATCGTACTTATTGATGTTACTAAAGAAATCGAAATGGATAACTTACGTAACCACTTCATTTCAAACGTATCACACGAATTAAGAACACCTGTTACAGTTCTTAGAAGTTATATTGATACATTATACAATTATGGTAACGACTTTGACTTTAATACACAAAAAGAATTTATTGGCGTTATGAACCAAGAAATTATTCGTTTAAATAGAATGGTTAACGATATTCTTGACTTCTCTCGTTACCAAAGTCAACAAATTAGACTTGAAAAGAAAAAAGAAGATATTACAAAGATTATCGAAGAATGCGTAAACCAATTAGATATATTAGCTCACGAACACAAAATTACTATTTCAGTTATGAAAGAACCGGACTTACCAGAAGTACCTCTTAACCACGATAGTATTGCTCGTGTAATCAATAATATTCTATCTAACGCTATTAAATATTCACCTGACGGATCTAGGGTAAAAATCAGAGCTGAAAGAGCTAGAGTTGGTGATTTTATAGAAGTTTCTGTAGAAGACCAAGGTCCTGGTATCCCTGAAGAATACCAAAAGAAAATCTTTGATAGATTCTTTAGAGTAGAAAATGCTACTCACTCTATTAAAGGTACTGGCTTAGGCTTACACTTGGTTAAAATCTCTGTAGAAAAACACCACGGCGGGGAAGTATTTGTTCACTCTAAAGTTGGTGAAGGTTCTACTTTTGGATTTAGATTACCTATTAACCCTAAAGATGACAACAAAGACGAAATGCCAGAAAAAAATCAAGAAGAAGATTTAGTTTAATGAAATTACTACATAAGATAATCTTATTATTAGCTATATTTACTTATCTTCCACTATCAGCTAACGCTGGTGATATGTATTGTACATTTTCTGAATACAATGAAAAAGTTCCTGATATAAAGGTACACGATATAAAAATCCATATCTTTTTTGATGATGAAAAAACTAATATTGGTTACGTATATTTTGGCAAAAAGAAAAAGGTTGATAGCGTAATAGATTATAACTATGATTACCTATTGTTTAAGATTAAATATGCATATGACTATGGTAAAACTGACGTTACCTACAAAATAGATAGAGTAACTAGAGAAATAAGAACTTATAGAAGTGAAGTTGTAAATGGTAATCGTTCTTACACAGTTTATTATAAAGGTGTAGGAAAATGCGAAACCTTACCTCGCCCAGTAAAAGAACATCTTTAATTACTAGAAGGAAGTAATTACTTTAATCTTTTTAATTACATTGTTACCATCAGGTTTGCCGTCAGAAGTTACACCATAGAAAATTGTGTACTTAATACCATCTTCATGGATAGAACCTCTAAAGGCTTTTGTACCATCTTTAGTTGTAACTTTAACTAAGAATAACTTTTGACCATTAACAGCATAAATTTGAGAATAACCATTCACCCATGTTTCATTAGAAGCTGGAAGAATGTATTTGTTAATGTAATCTTCAATTGTAGTTTTTGTAAACTTCCCAAACGGATTATTTTTAATAGAAAAAGTTCCATCCGCATTTCTTATGATACCATAATTCTGATAATCACCAGCTTTTGCTAGAATATCAGGCTCATCATCCGCTTTATTATTTTCTAATTGGTTTTCTTTAGCAGATTCTTTTGTCTTTTTATTTTTTTCTTTTTCTAATTTTTCAAATTCTAGTAACGCTTTATCATCCAAATCTGATAAATTACTATTAATATCAAGTTGTCTTGTTTGAGAAGTTTCCTTTACCTTGTCATAATTTGAAGTCGGAACAGAAGCTTTACCTGAATGTACAATGCTTTCTTTATTAACCATTAACGCATTTTGAGCTCCCATCAATTCTAATGAACTTGCTTCTGCAGATTTATGAGAAAGATTATCTCCTCGTTGTTCATTTTCAGAGTTATTATCTTTCTTATTTTGTTCATCGGAATTTTTAGACTTGTTTTTTTCGTCGTCTTTCTTTCCTTGAACAGCGTTCTTATAGAGATATGAATTATTATTGATATCTAATGACATAAAGAAACCTTATATATCTATATAAACATTATACAACCTTATTTTAACATCTTGAAGTGGTTTTTGTAAATAAAAATCATCATAACAAATGAAAAAATTATAATCAGGATAGAAACAACTATCGGTAACGGAAAGAGGCCAACATATAAAATACTATCAATTCTAAGATTTTCTACTAAAATTCTTGCTATAGAATAAAGTATTAAATATGAGCAGAAAATAAAGCCGTCAAACTTTTTGAAAACTTTTCGTAATACAAAAAACAGTATTAAAAAGATTAATAAATTTAAGACAGATTCATACAAAAAAGTTGGATGAAAATATTCATAATTTATATATTCTAAAGGTCTATGACTAATTGGAATATATAATTTACAGAAAATCTCAGTAGGTTTTCCGAAAGCTTCTGAGTTAAAGAAATTTCCCCAGCGACCAATTGCTTGAGCTAAAATTACCCCATATGCAAAAATATCAACAAGTTTTAGAATAGGAAGTTTTTTTATTTTTGCAAATAATATTCCAAAAATAACTCCAAACAATATTCCGCCATGGATTGATAATCCACCTTGACGAAAATCAAAAATTTCTAAAACATGCTTTGAATAATAAGAAAAACTAAACAAGCAATAATAAAGTCTTGCACCGATAAAGCCTGAAATTATTGAAACAAAAGCTAAATCAAAAAAATCATTTTCTTTTATTTCAGAATAAAATTTATTTCTTACAAAATTTGAGAAAAAGATACCGGACAACACGGCAATAGCCATAATTATTCCATAGTAATAAATATCTAACCCAAAAATTGAGCAACAAATTTCTGCAGGAGAAGTAAACATATTATTCAATACTAAATGATTTATTTTCGTTTACATTATTGCTTACAGAATCATCTTCGTAATCAGGATTATCTACTTTTTTAATTTCTGTTTTTATATTAGAAATTTTAGCCTCTACAGTAGCTTTATCTTTAGCATTACCAGCTTTTTGAAGATAAGTTTCATAAGATTCAATAGCTTGGTTATACAAATCTTTTACAGCTTCTTTTTCTTCCTTTGACAATTCTGTAACATCATCATCTGAAGTTTTATTTTGAACAGTATCTTCCTCATCATCGTCATCGGCATTTGGTTTTTCACCATTTATATTAACTTCACCCTTAATAACATCTATTGCAAAGTTTTCTTGAGCAACACCTAAAGAATAATAAGTTTCAGCCATTGTTGGTTTTAGGTTAATTGCTTTACCAAATGTTTCAATAGCTTCTTTGTATTTGTTTGCATAAGTATATGCAACAGCTAAGTTGTATTGAGTTTCAAAGATAGTATCATCTAAATCGACACTTGCTTCTAAACGACTAATTGCATTTTCATAATCGCCTTTATCCATAAATACTTTCGCTTTATTATTCAATTCTTGAACTGCTAAATTATTGATACAAGCAGTTGAAAGTACTGAAACAAGTAATATTGATAATATTGATAAAAATTTTCTCATAATTCACATTCCCTTTATTTTTTAACCATGTAAACATAATTTTAAATTAAATTTAAAAATTTGGCAATATTTTAAAGTTTACGATACAATTAAGATAAGAAATAAAGGGATATGACATGTCAGAAGAAAAAGTAGTAAAATTAGGTAAAAGAAGTAGCAAAAAAGCAGAAGCAAAACAAGATGAACCAAAAGCACCAGAATTAACATACTGTAGTTTTTGCGGTAGACCAAACACACAAGTATTAAAAATGGTAAAAGGTCCAAACGTTAATATTTGCTCAGACTGTGTTATGATTGCTGTGCAATACTTAATTATGAACGATAGAAATTTATCTGTAGAAGCTCAAAGATTACTTGATGCGATGTGGAGAGGTAGTAACTAATGGCAGATGTAGAACAATTAAATAAAATACAAATAAAAGCAGAAGTTTTAACAACGATAACAAGACTTCAAACTTTGCAAGATGCATCACAAGTTGATGAACTTTTATATGTTTTAGATAATCAAACAGATAAAAAAGCTGTTCTTGATACATTAATGAGAGAACTTGTAAAAACTAATGAACAAAAAGCTTATATTCTTTGTTTCTTACTACATAGATTATGCGACAAGGAACAATTAGAAAATGCTCTTTGGAACACATTAAAAAGCCCAACTGTTTCAGATTTTGTAAAAACAGTTGTACTTAATATATTAAAAGATTTAGGTAATAAAGTTGATTACGATAATTTAGAAGAATATTTTGAATCACCAGAAGACGTTATCGATGCTGATACAAAACAATTATTGCATACAGCAATTATGAATCCGGAAGCTCAAATCGATTTTCTAGATTTCTTGTATTCCTTGCACGATGCGGATAAAAAATCTTTGGTTCAATCCTTAGCTGATGATTATTCAGAAGACGCTTTGGCAAATATTCTTATTCCAGTATTTTTACATGACCCAAGTTCAAAAGTTGGTCAAATAGCTTTAGAAGAATTAGGTCAATCAAAATCACAACTAGCTTTACATGCACTTTTAGAGGCTAAAGAATATGTTGACGAAGAATTTCTTCCAGCTATAAAAAGAAACATCTCAGCATTAAAACTAGCAGGCGTTAGAGAAGATAACACTCTTGATTTTTATAAAGAAGTTTTATCAGAATCAAAACCTTATGAATCATACACAAGTTATCCAGATGGTCACGGCAACCAAGCTTTAATCTTCTCAAGAGAAAGGGAAGATGAAACAATCCAAATTGTTGCAACAGTAATTAGTGACAAATGGGGCATTGTAGATTGCTTTGGTTTCAACCAAATTTCTAAAAAAGAATTTAATAGAATTGTAGAAAGATTTTATGGTAATGACTTACCTGTATTTATCAACCATACAGTCCTAAGAACATTATTAATGAATGCAGAAGAAACGGTTCACAAACACGGCGAACTAATGTCTTACGAATATATTTGTTGGAGAAACTTACTTCACGATATTCCAACAGAACCTGTTCCAATGCAATATCTATTAGAAGATAAGTTTGAAAAGAAAACTTTAACAAAGAAAGAACTTGATAAAATTTGTCTTTCAGAAGAAACTCAAAAATGGTTTATTGATACAGATTTTTCAGTAAAATTCTATGACTTTACAGAAAAATTAAATAGCCACTTCAAAAAAGACGACTATGATATTGATTTAGACGAAGCAATAGAAGAAGATTTGAGCAAATTAATCGATAGAGATGAAGAAAAAATTTGGTCAAAGAGAATAATGAACGTTGCATACTTAAAATACTTAGCAAACGAAAAGAATGTAGCAAGCTTATTCTATGCTCTATACTTTGATGAAGATGCAAAACACGAACTATTTAAAAACATCATCAGAAAAAGTATTTACGAATACTATGTTTCAATTAAATTTAAACTTGATGAAACAAAGAAAACGGCAAATTTATTCAGAAGAAACTCAGACTACGAAGACGAAATCACTATAACAAAAGCACAAGCTGAAAAAGTTATAGAAAAAATTGAAAAGGCTTGGGTTCAAGAATAATGGATAAAATAATGGCACTTGATGTCGGAGAAAAAAGAATAGGAATTGCACTAAGTGATTTTTTACACGTAATAGCAACACCACATTCTTTTATATCTCGAAAACCTGAAGAAGATGCAATTAATCAAATAAAAAAAATTGCGAAGGACAATAGAGTAGAAACTATTGTAGTAGGACTTCCAATAAATATGGACGGCACACAAGGTCATCAAGCACAAGACTGTTTAGGTTTTGCAGACAAGCTAAAAGACTCTTTCAAAATAGTTATGGAAGACGAACGTCTAACAAGCAACTTGGCAGAAGAAAATTTAAGAAATAAAAAAATTGACTTCAGAAAAAACAAGGGGCTAGTTGATATTGAAAGTGCTTGTATTATACTGGAACAGTACCTAAGTAAATAAGAAAGTGAGATAAATAAAATGGCAGAAGAAAAACATATAATCGAAACACTTGATGAAAATGGAAATTTAATTAAGTTTGAACTATTCGACATCATTCAATTCGAGGGTAATGAATACGCATTATTGTTACCAGGTGACGAAAAAGACAAGGAAGAAAACGGTTCTGAAATTGTGTTAATGAAATTAATCCAAGAGGGAACTGGATATTCTTTCGAAACAATCGAAGACGATGATGAATTTGAAAGAGTTTCAGATTATATTGAAAGTTTAGATGAGGAATAAAAATTGTTTGAAAAGTTTACCGAAAAAGCAATAAACGTAGTAACACAAGCTCAAAAAGAAGCTAAAGAAATGCAAAATTCTTTAATTCAACCTGAGCATATATTTCTAGCTATCATAAAAGAAGCTAGAGGTATTTCTTTGAAAATCTTCAAAATGTATAACATAGATTATGACAAATTTCATGAAGCAACAGAAGAAAAATTACGTTTTGAGAAAATGGCAAACCCAAAATCAAACCCTCAATTCAGTGAATCTTCAAAGAATTTATTAAAATTAGCTATGGATTTAGCAACACGTTCTAACAATGAACTTGTTTTGTATGAACATATTTTCTTAGCTGCATTAGAAAATAAAAACTCTTATATCGGAAGAATTTTAGAAAAATTCAAATTCAATACAGCTCAAGCAGAAGATTTACTAAAAAGATTAGTACAAAAGAAAATCAAAAAACTAGAACACCCTGAAAAGTTTGAACTAACTGCAGAAGAAGAAAAATATAGAACAGCAGAAAGACTTTTCGATGGTGATACAGCCTCTAAAATATTTGATAAAGCAGTAACAAAATTACACGCATCTAAATACGAAATTTTAGGTACAGACCAAATTATTTCTGCCATTCTAGAGGATAAAGATTCTGACTTATCAAAAATATTGGTTAAAAACGGCGTAACATCAGAAGATTTTGACAAAATCTTAGAAGAAAACTCTTCAAGACAAGCAGAATTTGAGGGTCACCAAATCGTATTTACACCAAATGCTTTTATCATTATGAATAACGCTCTTCAAATTGCAAAAGAACTTGGTTCTTCAGAAGTTACTCCAGAACACGTTATTCTTGGAATGTTAAAGGTAAAAAAAGGCGTTGCTTACGAAGCTTTTAAATCATTAAAAGTCGATGATTCAAAACTTAAAGAAGCTATTTTAAAACCTATTGAACATTCTATGAGCGAAAGTTTAACAATAATGAAATTAGCTAAACAGGAAGCTCACAGACTTGGTAAAAATGTTGTTGGTACAGAAATGTTCTTGGTTGGTATTTTAGGCGAAAGCTCAAATATTGCAGCAAAAGTTCTAACAGAATTAGAAATCACAATAAAAGATGTAAGATTAACTATCGAAAGCTTTGTTGGTTTTGGTAATGACTATACAGAGGGTGAAATTACATTTACAAATAACGCAAAGAAAATTCTTGAATTAGCTTGGACAGCAGCTAAAAAAGAAAATAAAAAACGTATTGAAGCGTATCACATTTTAGATGCAATCACTAGAGTACCAGATTCAGTAGCTATGAAAACACTTGAACATTTAGGCGTTGATGCTGTTGAAATTAAACAAGGTATTATTAACGAAATTAATAAAGCTCAATGTTAGATACTGTAGAAAAAATCTTAAATAAATATGATTTACTAAATAAAGAAAAAACACTACTTGTAGGACTTTCAGGTGGTGCTGATTCTGTAGCCTTAAGCGAAATAACTTATAGATTATCTTTAAAATATGAATTTAAATTGGTATTCTGCCACTTAAATCATAATTGGAGAGGCGAACACTCTCTATCAGATATGGAGTTTTGCATAAATTTTGCAAAAGCACGAAATATTAAAATTTTAACAGATACTCTTTCTAAAGACGAAAAACAAACTGAAACAAACGCAAGAGAATTGAGATATAAATTCTTTGAAAACTGCAAAAATAAAGTTAATGCAGATGTACTTTTGCTTGCTCATAACAAAAACGATAGGGTTGAAACTCTTATTTATAGAATGATAAAAGGTACAGGAGTAAAGGGTCTTGCCTCTATAAAAGAAAAAAGAGATTATATTATTAGACCATTAATAGAAACATCTAGAGAAGAAATAGAAACTTTTTGTACAGAAAACAACTTAAAATTTGTTACTGATAGCACTAATTTTGAAAACTCATACAATAGAAACTATATCAGAAATGAAATTTTACCAAAGTTTGAAAAAATTAATCCAAAATATCTTGATGCTATTTATAATTTATCAAACTTAGCAGAAGAGAATGAAACACTTATAAATGAGGTTTTAAAAAACACATACTCAAATATATTAAAAGATAATAAAATTATAACAGAGAGCTTTCTAGCGACTTCTGATGAAATAAAAAAAAGAATTATTTTAGATATATTTATTAAATATAATTTGGATTACGACTCAAAAAAGATAAATGAGATTTTAGATTTTATAAAAAACAATTCTAACGTAAATTGCGGAGTTAAATATTCACTCACAACAGATTTATGGTTGCTTGTATCTTCAAAAGAAATTGAAGTTATTACAAAATTGACACCCTCAAATGAAGTAATAAAAATAAATAAAGAGGGCGAATATAAAATTTCTAATTATGTTTTTAAAATAAAAAAATACAATGGTAAAAACCCTGAAATATTCCCAAATGACGAAGATTTTCACGCATTTGTAGAGATAAAAGAGCCTTTTGAATTTACCTTAAGAGAAAGACAAGAGGGCGATTTTATCCAACCACTTGGAATGAACGGAACTCAGAAATTAAAAAAATACTTAAATTTAAAAAAAATTAAAGCCCACAAAAGAGATACTTTATTATTTCTTTGCCAAAATTCAGAAGTATTATGGGCAATAGGCTATGGTTTAAGTGAAAAAATTAAAGTTGTGACAAAACCAAATTATGTGCTATCATTAGAAAAAAGCGAGGCACAAAATGTTGGATTTACAAATTAGCGATTTAAAAACTTTATATACAGAAGAACAACTTCAAACAAGAATCAAAGAATTGGCAGACGAACTAAACGCATTCTATAAAGGCGAAGAAGTTTATTTAATTGCCGTACTAAAAGGCTCTGTTTATTTTGCGATTGATTTATCAAAAAGATTAACAATGCCTATATGCATGGAATTTATCAGATTATCAAGCTACGGTCACGGTTTTAAATCATCTGGTAAGGTTAACGCAGTAGATATTTCACTTCCTGATTTGAATGGTAAAAACGTTTTAATCGTTGAAGATATTATTGATACAGGTTTAACTGCAAAATTCTTGCTAGATTTTATTGATTTAAACTTTAAAACAAAATCGACAAAATTCTGCTCACTTCTTGATAAAAAAGTTTCAAGACAAACAGATGTCGATGCAGATTACCACGGTTTTATAATTGATAACAAATTCGTTGTAGGCTATGGACTAGATTATATGGGATTTTACAGAAATCTTCCATACATCGGATACGTAGAAAATGCCGACAAATAAGACTTTTTTGGAGCTTGTACCAAAACTATTTGAAGAGGATAAAATCTTATCAGAGGTTACTTTTGATAAGATTAAAAGCGTTGTAAAATTCGAAAATGCTAGAGTTTTTATGCTTTCACCTGAAAGCTTGGAAGAAATTTATCCAGCAAAAAAGGAACTAAAAATTTCTAATACTCTATCAAAGGCACTCTTTAAAGAAGAACTTGAACAATCAAAAGAACTTTCTAAAAGTCCTCATTTTATAACTTATTTAAAGGTAAAAAATGTTGTATATGGAATAATTCTTTTTGAGGGAGATACTTTTTCAGAAGAAGAAAAACAAATTTTAAAAGCCATAACAAACATTTTGAGCTATAAAATAAAAGATAACGAATTGTCTGAAGTTTTTAAAAGCCAAGTAAAAATCTTATCAAAGGCAGTAGAAGAAACAAAAAGTGCCGAACAAATTAAAACAGAATTTATCGCAAATGTTTCTCACGAACTAAGAACACCTTTGAACGCTATTCTTGGATATGCTGATTTATTACAGAACAAAAAACTTGGAGAATTAAACAAAAAGCAAACAGAATTTATAAACAATATTCAAACCTCATCTCTGCATCTTTTAGGAATGATTAACGAAATTCTTGATATATCAAAAATAGAAGCTAATTCAATTCAATTAGTAAAACAGCCTTTTGAGATTTCAATGGTGATAGACGAGGTTTTAAACACTTTATTTCCATTATTCGAGCAAAAGAATATTAAATTAACAAAAGAAATTACAGATTTTGAAATCAAGGCAGATTACCAAAAAACTAAACAAATACTTTTTAACTTAATCAGTAATGCCTTAAAATTCACTAAAGACGAAATAAAAATACAAACTAATCTTGATAAAAACAATGCTATAATTTCAATAATTGATAACGGTATTGGAATTGAAAAGAAAAATCAAAAAAAGATTTTCAAAAAATTTACGCAAATAAATGACTACAGCATAAAAAAAGAAAGTTCGACAGGTCTAGGTCTAACAATTAGTCAAGAATTTGCAAAAATGCACAACGGAAAAATCACAGTAGAAAGCGAACCAAACAAAGGTTCAAACTTTACTGTCAAAATACCTTTAAACTAAAGGTCGATACCTCGTTTTTGGCAATCACGTCTTAATTCTGCATTTGCTTTAATAACAGTATTTGCAATCACGACATTATTAATTTTGTGTGCTAAATTATAAGCTTTATCGTACATTCTGAAAGAACTTACTGCGTAATCTCTTGCAGTTTTTTCGTTTGTTCCAACCATTTCGTGTAAGTATCTACCATAAAGCATATACAATTCACAAAGCATATCTAACATATCAAATTGACGAGCAATACCGATTGCACTTTCAATATAAATTCTTGCACTATCCAAATCACCTAAAACAAGGTATGTTCTTGCAATAACCTTATTTAACGCAATTATGAAATAGAAGTTTTGAATTTTTGGACTTTGAGCAATATCAAGAGCTTTTAGAGCAAATTCTAAAGATTTTTTAGGACCTTCTGTAATTAATGTAACCTCTGAAATCAAATACCAGCAAAGAAGTACACCTAAAGCATTCTTTTCGTTTGCAAAGTATGAAATTTCTTCTGAATAAATTGCTAAAGCTTTTTTATATTTTTTATTTTCTTTTAAAACTTTACCTAAAAGGGCTTTTAAGATATTTTTTGTAATCTTGTCATCCACATTATTTACAAAGGCAACTAGGCTAAATAAATCTTCTTGTAAGCCCTCGAATTTTCCGCTGAATATCATATTTAATATATGAATTAAGTTCATTCTGATAATTGCAGAATCATCTAAAACTTCATCAGGATTTGTTTCTGATACCTCTGTAATAACCTTTTCAGATTCTTCTGTGTTACCTCTAAGTGTGTAACCTAATGCAAGAATCAATTTTAATTTAGCAATATATAATTTGTCAGAAACCTTATTTTTAAGAAGAATTTCAAAAATAGTTTCGACAATACTAAATGTACGGTTATCACCTTGCAAGCATAGAGCTTCTGCTAATATCAAATAAGTTTTTAACCAAGTTGAGAATAAATCTTTTATAGAAATAACATCATGAGGTTTTGTTGTATCGAGATATTTTTCTAAAATAGGCATTACGTCAATATCAATAGTTTCAATAACTTCACCGTAATTACCTATTCTTAATAAGGGATATAACTTTCTTGATTTCAACATTGCAATTTCTAATTCGTGAGAATCATCAACATTATCTACTGCAAAGTTTACACAACTAATAACACCGTGATAATTATTCAATTTTGTATAACAATCGATTAAATATGCATTCAATTCAAACATTTTTAATGGATCATCAAGTTTTACAACCGTTTTAATAGCCTTATTCAAATAATCTGCGGCCACTTTTGGTTTTGAATAAGAAAGAATTTTACCTAATCTTTCATGAATATTATTTATAATAAGAGAGCTATTTGCACCCTGAATATTTTTAACCAAAGCCAACGACATTTGTTGAGCTTTAACATACATATTCACATCACCAAGATATGCTGACAACTTAACAACATCAGACCAAATATTTAAGGCTGGTAATTTTTGGTGAATATTCAAAGCAAGTTGAGCAAGTAATGTGTGAGAAGATAAAGCAAATTCTGATAAAATTGCGAATAACTTCTTGTTCAAGTTTAAGAAAGCTCTTTCATTCTTAGTAATATTTAGAATAGCTCTCCACAAACCAACACTCTTAAACTCATAAGCCAACTCATTTACTGGCGTAATATAGTTTAATCTGATTAAACTACCGAATAAATCTACAAAGGTTCTATCATCGACTTTAAATAATTGATTTAAAAGTACAGGATAGAATTTTAAACCCAAAGTTGCACACGCAACAAGGATTTCGTAGCACATAATATTTTCTTTTTTAAGAATATTCAAACGGGTTCTTACCACATCCTCAAAAGTTTCAGGAAGAGTAAAGTATCAAGCATTAAGTTAAGTATTTGTTCAATATGTGCAGGATTACCACCAGAAACATTTTGAATAGCCTCTCTCATAGTTTGAGTAGTAGTTGCAAACAGAGGATTGTAACTATCAATAAATGTATCAGTTTGGCTATCGTTGAATGGAACTAACGAAATATCTGTATAGTCAGCATCTTTTAAATCTTTAGAATACAAATAGTTTTTAACCGATTTATCATCACTAAATAAAATCAAGAATTTTGCGTTATTAACATTAAATTCTGAAGAAACTAATAGTTTTAAAAATTCGTATGAAGTTGCATCCACGTATTCCAAATTATCAACAACGAAAATTGTTTTAACTCGTGAAGAAATAACTTCAAAAACTTTCTTCAACAAGTTAAATGTTCTAACTTTGTTTTTAAAAATATTTTCATAATAATCAACATTTTGAGGATATAAGAAATTCATCAAATCAGAGATTTCTGAAACAGAAAGAGAAGAAAATTCTTGTTTAAAGAATGCAAAAGAATCTTTCTTTAACTGATCAATATCCACACAGAAATTTGGTAAATTAAAGAAACTCAAAAGTATATCTTGGAACAAACCAAACGGAGTATTTTGGGTAGTAGGGCCACCTTTACCAATTAGCCAAACCAATTGATTATCTTTTAATTCGTTCATTGTTGCTTTAAGAACAATGTTTTTACCCAAACCACGTTTACCATTTAAACCTATGATTTTGACATCAGTATTAAGAATTAAGTTAATAAGAACGCTTTTTGCACTTTGTTGAGTAAACAAACTTGGCGTGTATTTAACATTAATTTCAGACTTTTTAACTTCATCTTTCGGAGTATCTTCCTTTCTTGTAATTTTAATTTCAGGAATACTCTTAAACGGTATTGTTGTCGTATTATGTCTATTTGGCAACTGATTTTGTTTTAGAGGCAAAATACCTTTAATTTTTTGTTTTGATTTTTGTTGAGAGTGTCTTTTCTTTTCAATAATTTTTTGTTCAAGCTTGTCTTTCAAAGAAATTTGTTGTTTTGGTTTAACAACTTTTGGCTTGTTTTTCTTTTCGTCTTGTGCTTCTTGTTCAAGCTTTTCTTCATTTTTAACTTTTAATTCAGCTTCTTCTAATGGTTCAACACCAATTTGACCAAGTTGATATGGCAACATATCTAATTGATCACGCAAACCCGATAACTGATTTTGAAGCATTGAAATCTGATTTTGTAATTCGTTGCTTACAGTATTTTTATTTGTTGAGAGTTTTAATTTATTTTTGCTTTCTAGAGTTCTTCTTGTATTCGCAATAGGTTTACGAGAATCATCAATAAACTTTTTAACTGGTGACAACAAATCATCATTAGATTTTGCCACATCAGGGAGTTCAAAACCCTTTTTCTTATTCAAGTTGAGAGTTTTTGGCAATTCCTGTTTTTTAGGTTGTTCTAAATGAGGAACAACGAATTGCTTTGGCGGAATAAGAGTTGATGACTCTGAACTACTAGAAACCTTTTTTTGTTGAGGTTTAATATTTTTTTGAGAGTTTTGCGTAAAATCATAACCACATTTTCTGCATTGTTTTGCAGTTGGAAAATTTGCAGACTTACATTCAGGACAGAACTTTAATAGTTCTGTACCACATTCAATACAAGCCTTGTTATAAATAAAGTTATAAGTATTACACTTTTTACAAATTGTCCCAATCTTTGCGTTACAATGCGGACAGTTAATTGAATTAGGTGGTATTTCTTTTTTACATTTCGGACAAATCATTCGCTAACCTCACCTATACACCTAATGCCATTTTAACTTGTTCCATCAATTCAAACAATCGCTTTGATACTTCCGATTGGGATAAGTTTAAAATCTTAGCGATTTCTGCTTGTTTTTTTCCTTGAACATATCTTAAATCATATAAATCTAGAAATTGCTTAGCAATATTTGTTGTATGTGCAAACATTACTGCATCATAAACTCTTTGTAAAATATCCTTTTGTACAGCTATTTCTTCAGGATTTGGAGAAACATCGATAAAATCATACGTTACTGGAGTTGATTGAAAAGTTTTTGCTTGTTGAGGATAATTATCATCCAAAGAGATTTCGTTTGTTGGAACAAAATTATCGTGAGTTCTACGAACTCTGCCTTGATTTTTAAGAACAGTAATAATAGAAGTAGAAACCACTTTTTTAAGATATGGAGCAATCGCAGAAATATCAGTAATTGTATCTAACAATGACACAGCACGATTTGAAGCCTCTGCAAAAAAATCTTCATACAAGTCCTCGTTGCCGACAAATTTTCTATCGGATTTAATATATTTCTCTAGTAATTCAATATGTTCTTGTGATAATTCCAACTTAAAACTCTCAACTAAGCAAAATACTCACAAGAATATAATAACACAAACCTAGAAATTAATAATTAGAGTAAAGTTAGAATTTGGAGATTGAATTTCGCCCATAGGTGGTCTGACGTATTTTAACGTATCTTTAACACTTTGTAACACAATGTTATCAATTTGTTTCGAACCACTAGAAATTACAAAATCTGATGAAATTAAATTACCAGATGGTGCAATTCTTAAATCTAACATAACTCTATTAGAGAATGGTAATTCTGTCGCAACTAACAAATCATTTTGTAAAGATAATTTTAGAGTTCTACCAGCAATTTGCAAGTATTTTCTAATTTTTTGATTGTTAGCCATATTTTCAGGAACTTCCCAAGAAAGCTTTGTAATCTTATTAGAAGAATTTTGAGGAACAGCACCTGCTTGAGGTACAGCTGGAGCTTGTGCTGATGGAGCTGGCTCTGCAGGAGTTGCAGGCGGAGCATCAGGCATATCCGTAGGTTGAGGAATGCTCGGAATAGGACTATCTTGAGATGCATCTGCTGGAGTAGGCTCTTTCAAGCTATTCAAATCAAACTCAGGGACTGCCGGTTCTTCTGGTTTTGATGGGAATTGGATATTTAAATTATCCATAATTATATCTTTGTTTACGTAAAGACAAGCACACATCATAATAACTAAAACTACCATTAATTGAGGTGCTCTAGATTTTGGTTTTTCTTTCTCTACGTTATTTAAAGCATCCGTATCATCATTATATAAATTTGCCGAATTATCTACCATTGTTGCCTCATTAGTAAGTAATGTATCAGGATTGTCGTCATCAAGAGGACTATTCATATCCCTGTTTGCTTCTTGTTGATATATAGAATCAAGACTTTGATTACTATCAATATTAGCATTATTTTCAGGGTTTGTACTCATATCATTGAATGATGAATTTAAGAAATCATCTAAACTCATGCTCTCATTTTGTTCAGATTCTTCACCATCAACATCATTTTGTTCTTGATTCAAAGTTGGTGAATTTTCTGAAATTTCCATTTCTTGGTAATCTTCTTGATATGGAGTTGTATTTTCTTCATAAGATTCATTAACAACACCTAACTCCCCTGTTTCTTCACGCTTTTTAGCTTCTTTAAACGCTTGTTCTTCTTCAATTTGTTTCAAGCTTTCATTCAATTCTTCATCTGTAAGAATATCTTCAACACCCTCTAAAGAAATGTTTTCACTATTCAAAATACTGTCCAAGTCAGACATCATTTCTTCAAGTTCTTGTGATTTACGAGCTTCTTCCTCTTTATCTTCGTTTTCGTAATCGTCAAAGTCATCCAAATTGACATTCTTCATATCAATATCGTCAATGGCTGGAGCTTTGTACATTTTTTTCTGATAAGTTTCTTCATTTTCTTCAAAGACTTTAAGAGTTGGCAAATCTGCCATATCAACATCATCATCTTCGAAAGGTTTTATCTCTTTTTCTTCATGAGGTTTTTGAGAAGAATTGTCGTCTATTGTGGCAATAGGAAGTTCATCAACGTCTACATCTTCTTCCTTTAAACTTTCTTCTATTTCAGAAGTTTCTTCTTCATCAACAGTATCATCAAGTGAAAAACCGTCCAAATCAGGTAATTCACCCATATCTAAATCAATATCTTCGCCATCATCAAAATTAATTGGAGTATTTTCATCTACTGAAGAAAAATCTAAGTCATCATCATCAATTTCGTCTTCATCTAATTCCGGTAAAGATTCAACTAAGCCTTGTTCTTGTTGATTATTAGAGAACTCATCCTCGTATTCGTCTGCATCTTCATCATCAAAACTCATCAAGTCATCATGATTTGTATTGGCATTTTCATCAGAAAGAATTGGTAAATCATCTTCATCATCTTCATCTTCAATAATCATTGGTTCAAGATTTTCATTAGAAGATATTGGCATTAATGGTTCATCAGCATCATCTTCCATACTATCAAAGGACATAAGTTGCTCTTCATTATCGCCTAACATTTTTAAAGGTTCTTCTGTTTCTACAACAGGCTCTGTTTCTGAGTAATCAGTAATTTCGGAAACATCATTGATTAAATTATCTAAATGATTATCTGTTTCTTCATCGACATCTTTCTCTTGGAAATGTTCATCATCATTACTTTCCATCTCAATAATTTCAGGTGAATTTTCCTGATTAAGTTCAAAATTATCGTCCATTTGACTCAAAGCATCGTCTAATGAAACTTCACCAGTAAACTCATTCATTTCAGGAATTTGAGTAGATGTTTCATCAAAATTTTCTACAAAATCATCTACAGTAGAGTCTGATAAATCCTCTAAATCAATATCAGTTGAAAACTCATTTCTGTCATATAATTTTTCACTACCAACAAGACCTAGAACAGAATCTCCATATACTGTTTCTTCAGTAACAACTTTTTGAGAAACAAATTCAAAATTTTCAAATTCAACAGTTTTCTTTCTCAATTCTTGGTTAAATGCTAACTGTTTCATTAAAAATTCATAATCAGCATTAAAGATGTCACCATCTTCTAAAGGAACGATTAAATTTTCAGCTCTTTCAATATCCTCTTGTGTTGGAACGTAATCTTGTTTACCTTGATTATTTTTAACTAAATTTTTAAAGATTTTTAAGTTATAAAGTAAATCTTCGTCGACGAAATAATAATCCTTATTTTCTCTAGATTTATCCATTTCATCAGGATTTATACAACCTAAAAATTCAACACCTGTCATACCTTTTTCAAGTTTCAAAATAAGGTATAAATCAGGAGTAATACCTAATTCAAAATGAGATTTTGGGATAAAAATATTGCTTGCATCATCAACTAATCTTGCATCAATTCTGATAGAACCGGCATACACATCTGCAATATCCAATCTTTCAAGCACCTTATTGATTGAATACATGCTATATAAATTAGTAGCCTCAATATTTAATGAGAATAAAAGCTTAAGAGCAGAACGTGCAGCAATAACATTTGCAAATGCTCTACGTTTAACAAATTCATCCTTGAATAAACCTGCCGTTGTTTTTGCATCCTGCAAATCTTCTTGAGTAAGCTCTATTAAATTAGCTTTTTCAAAAATTCCCATACGTCCCTTTCTGTATAACATGATTACACGAGATATGGAAATATTCCATATTTCAGGCAAAATGTAAACAAATGTTAAGTGAATTTTAACAGAAAAAGCAATTTTCAAAAAGAAAAATACTTTACATGGATGTAGGTAGTTAAAAGTTAGTTTATAGGAGTTTAGGTTATGGTTAATTCAATCGGTTTATCAAATGTTTCATTCGGTGCTATTCCACAAGCAACAGCAAATGCTAGAGAATATATGCAAGCACCATCAAATTTCACAGGTGCAGCTGATACAGTAGAAATCGCTGGTAAGAAAAAAGGTAGCGTATCTAAAAAAGGTATTATCGGTACAATCGCAGGTGTAGCAGTTGCAGCAGCAGCTTTATATGCAGGTGTTAAAACTGGTAAATTAACTAAAGTTGAAAACGCTTCTAAATGGACAGAAAAACTTCAAAACTTAGCATTTGAAGGTGGTTCATACGTTAAAAAAGGTGTTGATTGGGTAATCGGCAAAGGTAAAAATCTTTTATCAAAAGCTAATAAAGGTGAAATAAAACCTTTCCCTGAAAAAGATGCTACAGGTCAAATGTACTTCCAATTCGCTCCAAACGAAGCTCCAAAAGCTTAATTATAGAAATTCAGCCAATAACTAAATAATTAACACTCAGAAGAATGTAATTTCGGTTACATTCTTCTTTGTATTGTAACAAATTTGTAATAAAACCAAAAACATAACAAAAAACAGGGCAATTATTTTAAAATCATGAACTTTATATATATGTAGGTAATGGTTTAAGTTTTTAAAGGTGGTTTTTATGACAGTAGGTTTAAACAGTTCAATCGGACAATACAATGGTATTTTAAATAACAGAGTTCAATATCCAGCAGTTCAAGGATATTCTTATCAACCTCAAACAGTAAGTTTTCAAGGTACTCCTCAACAAGCAGAAGAAACTTCTAAGAAAAAGTCTAGTGCAGTTAAAAAAGGTATTATTGGCATAATTGCAGGTGTAGCAGTTGCAGCAGCAGCTTTATATGCAGGTGTTAAAACTGGTAAATTAACTAAAGTTGAAAACGCTTCTAAATGGACAGAAAAACTTCAAAACTTAGCATTTGAAGGTGGTTCATACGTTAAAAAAGGTGTTGATTGGGTAATTGGCAAAGGTAAAAATCTTTTATCAAAAACTAATAAAGGTGAGATGAAACCTTTCCCTGAAAAGGATGCTACAGGTCAATTGTACTTCCAATTTGCTCCAAATGAAACACCCTCAACAGGTTCTATCAAAGTAGAAATTCCTGAAGTAAAAATCAGCGATAAAGAAATCAAAGATTTTGTTCAAAAAAAAGCTGAACTTAATGATTTTATGGACAAAATAAACAACAAATAAATACAATAATTTTTATAAAAATGACCAACTATAGTTGGTCATTTTTATTGTAAACATTATTACAAAAATCAACAAAAATCGTCATAAAAAGGCAATTTTTTAGAAGAAAAATACTTTATATACATGTAGTGGTTTAATGGTTATATTTTATTGGAGGTTTAGGTTATGGTATCAGGAATTTCAAACATTAGTTTTCAAGCTCAAATTGCTGAAAAAAATGGTAATCACACAGCACCAATTAATTATTACAAACAAGCTCAACTTAGAGAATTAGAAGCTGATAAATTTGAATTATCAACTAAGAAAAAAGAAGAGCCAAAAGAAAGTGCTTGGGCAAAAATTGCAAAATCTATCGGTGAGGGTGCAAAATCTATTGCAACTCAAACAGCTGAATCCTTTGCAAAATCAGCAGCAGAAGAATTAATCAGAAACGCTGCAAAATAATTTTAAAAGTTTTTAAAATGGGCGAGCCAAAGGCTCGCCCATTTTTTTAAGCAAACATAAATTCTGAAAGTATCAAATTACTAATCAAAAAGCCTTTTGTATTTAAGGCATAACCCTTTTCAGTTTTCACAAAATAGTCTTTGTATTTATCCAAAACATTTTTAAATTCTTTTTCAAAATCAAAACTATATACACGTTTTATTTTTTCAACATCAATACCTGAAGCCTTTCTAAAACCTAAAAATATTTCTTCTTCAAGTCTTTCATCTTTTGAAAGCGTTGTACCAATTTCGTGTTCAAGAGGATTCTTGATATAATCCTTTAAATTAGTTTTATTAGAATATCTTAGTATTCCGTCAAAGCCGTGAGCTGAAACTCCAAAACCATAGTAAGAGTTATTATCCCAATAATTCAAATTATGGCGAGAATTAAAACCTTTTTTTGAAAAATTACTTATCTCATAATGTTCAAACCCATTTTTAGGTAAAAAATCGCACAAAAATTCGTACATATCAGCTTGTAAATCAGAATCAGGAAGATTTTTTGGCATATCACTTGCAAACTTACACCCATCTTCGATTTTCAAACCATAAAAAGAAATATGTTTAATAGGAAGAGTTACAGCTTTTTCAATATCAGCCATAAATTTTTCCATAGTTTGATTAGGAAGTCCATAAATAAAATCTATGGAAACATTATTAAATCCAACATTTTTAGCAATATCAAGAGCCTTCAACGCTTCTGATGATGTATGTCGACGACCAATAATTTTCAAGATTTCGTCATCGAAAGTCTGAACACCCATACTCAAACGGTTTATACCTATATCAAACACACCTTTTAAAAAGTTAGAAGTAACATCGTTTGGGTTAACCTCAATTGTAATTTCAGCATCCTCTTTAAAATTAAACAAATCGTAAATTGATTTAATTTGTTCAACTGATAACAAGGACGGAGTTCCACCGCCAAAATAAAGAGTATTTAGCTTTTCACCATTATAAAAGTGTTCAATTTCATTTTTTAACGCAATTAAATATGCAGGTAAAAAATCAACTGTTTCAAAGGATGTAAACGAACAATAATTGCATTTTGACTTACAAAAAGGAATGTGAATATAAGCGTTTTTAGTCATATTATGATAATTCTTTATTCAATTCATTAGCAACTTCGTAAGCAGAACATTTATCTGTCAAACATTCTCTTACAGTACCTAAAGCCTCAATAGTTTCTTTTCGATGTTCAGAATCATATAAATATTTTTCAATTTGGTAAGCCATTTTTTGAGGTTTAACACCAATTTGCAAAAACTCAGGAACAATATCTTTTCCAGTAATAATGTTTGGCAAAGATGCTCTATCAATACATCTAACTAAAAGGTATACCAAATAGAAGAACCAAGGTCCTTTGTATGCAATAATCATAGGTGTTTGATATAAAGCAGCCTCAAGAGCTACAGTACCTGATGCTAAAATTAATGCATCAGAAACACTTAACAATGCTTGGTTTTCACCTTTAATAACTTTAAAATCAGTACCTTTTAAATATTTGTCAAAAACATCATCCTTTAAATTTGGTGCATGTGAAATGCAGAATTGTAATTCAGGATGTTTATTTTTAAGATATTTAGCTGTTTTAATAAAAATATCAGCTAAAAACTTAAGCTCAAAAACTCTTGAACCTGGGAAAACTGAAACAAGTTTTTTATTAACGTCCAACCCATGTTTTGCAAAAAATTCTTCTCTGTTAGCTTTTTCAGGAAGTTGTTTTACAAGTGGATGACCAACATAAGTATTATCTATAGAATATGAATCGTACATGTGTTTTTCAAATGGAAAAATACAAAATACTTTATCAACATATTTTTTAATTTTGTTTATGCGGTATTTTCTACTTGCCCAAACTTGAGGTGGAATGTAATAGAATACTTTTATTCCTTTACCTCTAATGTGTTTAGCAATTTTTAAATTAAATACGCCATAATCAATTAATAAAACAGCATCAGGTTTATAATCATTTAATAAATAATCAACAAGATTTTTACCTAATTTTAAATGATTAATAACAATTTGAGGAGTAAGTCCCATGGCAGACATTTTTGAGTGATTAGCAAAAAGTTTAACGCCCTCTGCCTCTAATTCTTCTCCACCAATACCCTCAATCTGAATATCAGAATTCATTTTTTTTAATTCACGAACAACTCTTGTTGCGTGCATTTGACCTGAATATTCACCTGTGATAATAAAAAGTTTTTTCATAATTAAACTGCCATAATAACGATATTGTTTTTATCTGCAAAATCTACAACTTCTTTTTGGTTAACAATAATTGTTTTATTTGCTTCAAGAGCAATCAAAGATGCTTTATATTTTTTCATAACTTTTAAAGTATTAAGACCAATAGCAGGAATATCAAATCTATTATCCTGAGATGGTTTTGCAACTTTTACAATAGATGCACCCTTTTTAGCAATTTTTGCACCACGTTCAATACATCTATCTGTACCCTCAATAGCCTCAACTGCCATAACCATTTTGTCTTTAATTACTACAGATTGACCTATATCAAGTCTACCCATTTCTTTTGCCATATAAAAACCATAATCAACATCTTCTTTTTGAGCTTCTGTTGGTTGAACTTTACCCAAAACACCTGATGGAATCATACAATTTTTAATAAAAATTGTTTGGTCTAAGATAGTGATACCAAGTTTTTCCATTTCTTCAATGATTAATAACATAACTTGATCATCATTCAATCTTTTTACTTTGCCCATTAATTCAATAACTCTTGAATCAATCATAGCTGGTCTTTTTAACAATAAACCTTTATGAACTTTACCTAAAAATGTAAGTTGTTTAACTTGTTCATCCTTAAGAGTTTTTTCAATTTTTGAAACTTGCAAAGGTGAGTATGAATAAACCTTTGAACAATATTTTTTTAATTCCTTGTAATTGTCACTTGATAATGAAATACAAACAACTTCAAAACCGTTTTCTTTCGCATATTTAGCCATTTGAACAGGTAATGAACCGTCACCTGCAACTAAAGCTTGTTTATTTTCTAATTCAATAGTCATACTTTTTCCTCATACTTCTTTTGTTGAGATTATAACACAAGCATATAATTTGTTAAATTGAATAAATATGTTTTGCTAAATTTTGTGTAGTTTACATGTTTTAAACCACTTATTTTAGCTTGAAGTGGTAAAATATTTATATAAAAGAAAGTAACGAAAAAGAGGTAATAAAATAATGGAAAGACAAAGACCAGAAGAAGTTGCTAGCAATATTCGTAACAAGAATTTTGAAGAAGTGCAACACAACTTTACAGCAGAACAAGCTAAAAACGAAGCATCAAGATGTTTAAACTGTAAAAATCCTAGATGCGTACAAGGTTGCCCTGTAAATATTAACATTCCAGCATTCATCCACGAATTGAAAGAAAACAATTTAGAGGGTGCTGGTGAAGTTATCAGACAATCAAGCATGCTACCATCAGTTTGCGGTAGAGTTTGCCCACAAGAAAAACAATGCGAAGGTAATTGCGTACTTGGTATTAAAGGCGAACCTGTTGCTATCGGTGCTTTAGAAAGATATGTTGGTGACAACACAAAAGCTAAAGACGTAGAAATTAAAGAATCAGGTAAAAAAGTTGCAATCGTTGGTTCTGGTTGTGCTGGTATTACAGCAGCTGCTGACCTTAGAAAAGCTGGTCATAAGGTTGTTGTATTCGAAGCACTTCACAAACTTGGTGGTGTTTTAAGATATGGTATTCCACCTTTCAGATTACCAAGAACTGTTTTAGATAGAGAAATCGAATCATTAAAAAAAATGAACGTTGAATTTAAGAAAAACGTTATCGTTGGTAAATCAATCACTATCAAACAACTTAAAGAAGATGGATTTGATGCAATCTTCCTTTGCTCAGGTGCAGGTCTTCCAAAAATGTTAAATATTAAAGGCGAAAACTTAAACGGCGTATACTCAGCAAACGAATTTCTAACTCGTGTAAACTTAATGCACGCTAACGATGAAAACACACCAACACCATTAAGAGTTGGCAAAAAAGTAGCTATCATCGGTGGTGGTAACGTTGCAATGGATGCAGCAAGAACTGCAAAAAGAGTTGGTTTTGACGAAGTAACTATCGTTTACAGAAGAACAGAAGCTGAACTTCCAGCAAGACTTGAAGAAATCAGACACGCAAAAGAAGAAGGTATCATCTTTAACTTACTTCGTTCACCTGATGAAATCATTGGTGAAGAAGGATACGTTAAAGGCTTAGACCTTGAAATTATGGAACTTGGTGAACCTGATGAATCTGGCAGAAGAAAACCTGTTCCAACTGGTAAACACGAAATCATGGATGTTGATACAGTAATCGTTGCATTAGGTACTGGTCCAAACCCAATCATCCAACGTTCAGCTGTTCAAGACAATTTAGCTCTTGATTGTGATAAAAAAGGTTATATCATAATTAATGCTGAAACTGGGGAAACAAGTATTGATAACATTTATGCAGGTGGTGACGTAGCTCCAACTGGTCCATCTACAGCTATCAACGCTATGGGTGCTGGTAAAAGAGCAGCAAAAGCTATTAACGAAATGTTGAAATAGTTAATTACAAATATCGTAAAAAGAGTAGGTTATATACCTACTCTTTTTTATTGCAAATAAAGAAGAGGCGAGTTGATAAAATCAACTCGCCTCTTCTTTTGAACATTAATTAGTTTATATCTTTATACGAACCAGTTCTTTCATCAGCGTAAGTTGTATGTAGCAACTCGTGAGCTTTATGAGAATTTGGTTTTTCCAAATCATCTTTATAAATTCTAATAATATCAGGGTTTTCATGAGAACGTCTATGTTCTAGATGTGCATCTTCTGTATATAACCCTTTAGCACGTTCAACCTTAATTTTTGCATCTTCGCAACTTCTTGGTTGACCGCCACCATTTACGCAACCACCTGGACAAGCCATAACCTCTAGTAATTGGAAGTTAGCTGTACCATTTTTAATTTCTTTGATTGCTTTTTCAGCTTCTCTTAATGTAGAAACAACTCTAACAACTACGTGAGTGCCTTTTATATCAAGTTCGACAGTTTTTGAACGAGTATTTTTATCAACGCCACGCATTTCTTTAATATCGTCATTTCCAATATTTTCGCCTGTTACAAAGTAATATGCAGTTCTAGCCGCAGCTTCAGCAACACCACCTGATGCACCAAAGATTGTTGCAGCACCTGTGTATTCTCCAAATGGAGAATCAGCTTTTTCTTCTTGTAATGATGCAAAATCAATACCAGCTGATTTAATCATTCTTGCAAATTCTTGAGTTGTTAAAACAACATCTGTTTCAGGTTTGCCGTCACGCATTAGTTGTTTACGAGTACGTTCATATTTTTTACCTGTACAAGGCATAATTGACACAACTGCAATATTTTCTTTTGTAAATCCATCGTGATATTTTGGTAAAAGCTCTTTCACAACAGGTGAAAGCATACCTTGTGGTGATTTGCAAGTTGATAAATGGTTTAACATATCAGGATGTTGAGTTTCCATATATCTTACCCAAGCTGGACAACAAGAAGTAAACAATGGAAGATTTTCACCTTTTGTTAATCTTGCTACAAACTCAGTAGCTTCTTCCATAATTGTTAAATCAGCTGAGAAATTTGTATCAAAAATCAAGTCAAAACCAATTTTTCTTAATGCTGAATAGATTTTACCAATAACATTTTCGCCAGCTTTTAGTCCAAACATTTCACCCAAAGCAACACGTACTGCAGGAGCTACTTGAACTACAACTTTCTTTTCTGAATCATTGATTAAATCCCAAACTTTTTCAACATCAGATTTAATTGTTAATGCACCAGTTGGGCAAACAGCTTGACATTGACCACAATATACGCAATCAACTTCTGATAATTTTCTGCCATTCATTGGTTGAACAACTGTTTTTGAACCACGGTTTGCAAAACCTAAAACAGCATGACCTTGAAACTCATTACAAGCTCTAACACAAGCACCACAAAGGATACATTTATTAGGGTCACGAACGATTGATGGATTTGTATCATCAATCTCCAACATATCTTCTTTCTTCATTGTTGGATATTTAATACTTCTTACATCATATTCTTCTGCGTATTTTTGTAAATCGCAATTACCTGATTTTTCACAAGTTGTGCATTCTCTATCGTGATTTGCTAATAACAATTCTAAAATTGTTTTTCTAATTTTTCTAACTTTTGCTGAATGAGTAAAAATTTTGATACCTGCTCTTGGTGGCATTGTACAAGAAGCTTGAATACCTCTACCCTCTTGTTCTACAACACACATTCTGCAAGCTCCAAATTGACTCAATTCAGGTCTGTCACAAAATGTTGGAACGTTAAATCCGTTGTTACGGATAACTTCTAATACAGTCTTTTCGTCTGTAAATTCAACCTCTTGGTTGTTTATAAATAATGTCTTTTTATCACTCATTGATTTTATCCTTATACCTTAACTAATTTAAAACGATTGCCTTGAATGGACAGTTTGCTGCACAAGCACCACATTTGATACATTTTGATTGTTCAATTTTGTGAGCTTCCTTAACTTTTCCCTCAATAGCTCCAACAGGGCAATTTCTTGCACACTTTGTACAACCCTTACATTTTTCTTCATCAATAGTATATGTTTTAAGAGCTTTACATACACCTGCTGGACATTTTTTGTCTTTAATGTGAGCAATATATTCATCCTTAAAGTATTTCAATGTTGAAAGTACAGGGTTTGGAGCAGATTTACCTAAACCACA
>ERZ808278.410-NODE-410-length-29869-cov-7.907929_pt1 | contig 29869 bp, 38 predicted proteins | sample MGYA00521239_ERZ808278 | MGnify/ENA primary metagenome ERZ808278 (study PRJEB31516, sample SAMN03275600) | gut metagenome | biome: mammalia-associated habitat; material: feces | host: Papio cynocephalus | place: Kenya | collected 2012-07-17 ... | reverse complement strand
TGTAAGCATCCAGCTTGTCGAACATAGGTTGGAGCATCTCCTTGCTCATAGAGCCCACACCGCTAAGAAGACCCTTCCAGTCAATACCCATGGATATGCTTTCGTAGTCAAAGTTGGCGAGTGCTTTCTTCTTCTGCTGTTGGAGGGTTTTCTTCTCGCCCTCCGTCTGAGCCTTGGCTATCTTCTCCTCGTATTCCTCGACAATGGCTTGCTTCTGCTGATATAGCGTGCCGTATTCCTTCAAGTAGTCACGCATTGAGGTAAGGGCTTCTCTATTCACCTCATCCAACTTCTTGTTGTAGTCTTTGGTAGCGAGGTCTCTTGCCTTTGATAGGGCATCAGACTGGGCGGTGGTGAGGGTTTCTTTCTTGCCAGCCTCTTTGTTCTTCTTCTTGAACTCGGCTTCCTGCTTGTCAATCTCGGCTTTGCGCTTTGCGTAGTCGTTCTTGATTTCGGCTAGCTTCTTCTCTGTTCCTTCCTGCATGAGGGAGATTTCCGAGTCGATATTCTTTTGTTGTAAAGACTTCAAGCGATTGTTCAAGTCTTCTTGCGCTTTGACGGCTTTGTTTTCTTCCCTGATTCTATCTTTATGAGCCTTATCAGCTGCTTTTGCTGTCTTCCCACTGACATCGCCACCGAGTTTGGCAAAGGTGTCTTTTGCAGCTTTCAAGTCTTGTGTTGCGGTTTCGTATTGTGTGGCTGTATATTTAGCCTTGTTCTTCTCCATTGCAGCTACCTTGCGCTTAGCCGCATTGTAGGCTTTCTGTGCATCAGAGTATGCCTTTGCGTATGATTCCGTAGAACCGCTATTAGCCAACGCTGATGCTTTTGTTTTCGCTTGGTTAAGGGATAGATGAGCTGTATTCCATTGAGCCTTGAAAATCAAAGGAATTGTCGTTGCTCCAGTAGCCCTCCAGTTAGCCTTCATGGATAGGAGGTTATTCAACACCTTAGTCTTTTCCTCTTCCTTCAATCGGAGATTCAAATCTGCTGGATTTTTCTTGATGTCCTCACGAAGCCCTGCAATCTCCTTCTGAGCCTTGGCAATGAACTCGTCAAATCGGGTTTCGCCTGTGGCAAAGTTGATGGTTTCGTTAGCTGCTTGCCAATCATTAGCAAGTGTCATGGCTTCATCATAGAAGTCGAAGATGTCTTGGCGAACTTTTTCGTTCTCTTGCGCCTCCTCCAGACGAACCTCTATTGGTTTAGCGTTCTCTGCTGCTTGGTCTCGAAGCTCTATGATGTTAGCAAGTTTATCCTCAGCTTGCTCAAGGTCTTCCTGCGCCTGTTGTAACTGACCGCCAAGGAATGATGCTTGCCTACCTCCATTGTAAGCTGCATCATCATGAAGTTGCTTATTAAGGCTCTCTATCTCTTGACGATATTTCTCAACTTCGGACTGCGCTTGCTCAAACTTTGCATCATCCATTGCTTCTGCTACCTCAGACTGAGCCTTCGAGAAATCCATGGTGGCGAGTGTTGCTTGGTCGTATTGCTCCGTGAGTTGAGGTGCAAGATACGATAACCTTTGATAGGCTTCTGCCTTTTCGTATTCCGTTGCCGTTTCAGATTGAATGGTTCTAATAAGGCTTTCGATGTTTTGCTGACGCTCCTTAACCTTGTTGTCGAACTCATCCCAAGCCTCATTGGATTTTCTTACAGCTGTCTCATGTGCTGATTCTGCGGTTGCCAACTTATACACGGCATAGGTAACTGCTGCAATGGTGGCAGCTATCCAGAAAAGAGGTGAAGAGAACATAGAAGCGTTCCATGCCTCCTGCGCTTTCTGACAAAGCAAAGTAACTTGTGCGTGGATTCCCCTTGCTGCGGTTTCCCTTGTTGTTGCCGCGGTGTTCATGCCTTGTGCAGCTGTGTTCGCTTCCGTTGCGGCAGTTGCAGCATTTTCTCTAGCTGCCTGTAATTGCTTAGCAATATTGTTCCTTTCGTTAGCTGCTGTGTTGAGATTGATTTCTGCTGTTTCACGTACGGAACCATCAACGTAATTATCAAGAGCATCGTAAGCATCTTGCAGTGATTGCACCTCATTGTCCTGCATGGCTAATTTATCCTCCAATGCGATTACCTCTTCTTTGGCTGCGTTAGCCTTGGCTTGTAGTTCAGCAACATAAGCTGCGACTTCCTCACGCTTGGATGCTACCAATTCAGCTTGGGCTGCTGATAACTGACCTTTCGCAACGGCTTCTTCGAGGTCTGACTTCTTGACTTCCTCCTTCTTAGGAAGTAAGGCATCGAGTGCAGAGAGTTCAGCCGCATACCCTACATTAGCCGTAGCACTATCAAAGGCTGCTATACTTACCGCCATTGCCTTATACAAACCGATGGCAGATGCGGCCGCAAGGATTACTTCTCCAATCTCTTTCCAGTGGTCGATAATTGTTGAGGTGATTGAGAGGGCATCATTCATAATACCCTCTGTTTGCTGACCAAGGTCGTTGATAGCCATTTCAATGGTGTCTTGAATATTACTTATCTGACCAGTAATAGAATGTGATTGCTTTTCCATCAATCCTCCAAACTTACCACCTTCATCGGTCATGTTTTTGATAGCTTTCTCTACCTCTGGAAATCCAACCTTTCCGGCTGACACTAATTCAGTAACTTTATCCTTGGTAACGCCAAACTGCTTGGCAAGCTCCTCAGTCAATGGAATACCACGACCTGTAAACTGATAGAGGTCTCGGCTGAATAATCTGCCCTGTGTCATAGTTGTACCATAAAGCCAAGCCAAATCATTCAAGTTCAGACCAAGACCTGCTGCAACATCACCAAGTCTTTTCATGGTATCTGTAATTTTGTTGGCTTCCACTCCATAGGCAAGAAGTTGTTTTGCTCCACTTACCACTCCATTCATGTCAAAAGGTGTGGTGGCAGCTAAGTTAGCTAAGTCAGAGATCATATCCTTAGCTTTCTGCGCACTGCCAAGCATAGTTTCAAAAGCCATTTCGAACTGTTGAAAATCTCCACGCACGTTAGCAAGGGTAGAAACTATCTCCTTAGCTGTGAATCCAGCAAAAGCTACAGAAGCAACAGATTTGATGCGATTGAAAACATTCTCAATGCTCTGTCCTTGTTGCTCCACAACCCTTGCAGTCTGTGTTACTCCGTCTTGCACTCCTCGAAAGGCTTTCAGTACGGCTGAATTATCTCCAGTTATGTCGAATTTCAAACTTCCCATTTTTTAAGCTGTCAATTTCGTAAATGTGCATCTATCTTTTTGAACCTTTTGACAATCCCTAACAGTTCGGCTTTATCGGAGGTTAGATAGGGTTCTCTTCGCTCTCTCGGATGAGAGCTATGATGTCTTCTTTATTGTCACCACTATACACTTTCTCTGTAGCAGATGGTATGTGAGCTTTCTTTCTCTCTTCGTCGGATAAGTAGATTGATGTTATCTTATCTTTCAGCATAAGCGTGAGATTATTGTAGGATATTTCCCACACTACGTAGTCATAAGTCCAACCATAACGTTCGCAGGCTGCATCAATGAGAGAGCCCCAGACAGTTCTACCTCCAAAGATGAATTGGTTCTTACTATCCTTTGCATGGGTTATCTTTGCCATTCTCTCGGATTCCTTATCCAATTCAAGTTCTTTGGTTATTTCCGTTAGCTTATTATCTGAAAGTATGGTGATGAGGAGTGTTGCTATATCATTGCTATCACAGTAGTTATGTATCATCTTTGCTCGCTTATCTATCGCTCTTTTGTCTAATAGATGAGCTTTTTGCTTAAATGTGTGATAAGCGATGAGGGTGCAACAATCATCGAAGTGTTCCTGTACTACTCTTAGGGCTTCCATGAATGCGTTTACTTTGAGGTTCTCTTGGCTTATCTCCAATCTCTCCACTATAGGGGAGGTGAGATACATCTTACCCAAAGTCTGAGGGTAGATGTTGTAATGGGTACAAGCCACCTCTATTCCCAATGGCATGTCTGTTAGTACCATTGCTATCTTTGTTCCAATCTTAATATCACTCATAGCTCTAAGAGTTTAAAATGTTAGCACCCAAGACAGGACTCGAACCTGCGACTCTCGACCACCTTTTGAAGGTCTGTGGATTTACATGACTGACGGACTATCGACCTCGCTCTTACCATCTGAGCTACTTGGGTAGGTTGCCGACTGATACCCTCAATCGGCAGAAGGGTAAGAAAGTATTTAAGGTGTGAATATTACTCATCGCCTTCGGCTTGACCATTCTTTGGAACTTTCGTTTCTGTAGTAGTATCGGCTGCGCCTGTCGGATGCTTAAAGGATAAAACATACTCGTCTGTTTTTGACTTAGCCAATTTGGCTGTGATAATACGCCAACGCATCTGACAATAGACGGTCTCACCCTTCTTGTTGGTGGTCTTTGATACTTCATCACCTTCTGGCACAAGTGCCTTGTGGGTGTACTGCATAAGAGCACCATCTTCAGATGTGAATGATTCCTCAACACTTACTTCGGACTTACCGATATAGATACCAGGGTTCTCTGCATCCTCTGGCTGGACGGCGATTGCATAGTTACCTTCAATCAATCCATCAATGGTAGGGAATGGCTGTGCAACACCCTTCTTGATGAAAAGCTGATACACCAACTCATAGGTTGATTTCTTAGTCTTAGAATCGACAATAGCGCCACCCTCTTCCTTTGCCTCGGAAGTATCGCCTTTGGTAGGATTCAACTGCGTTGTACTTTCCTTTGGCGTGTCGAGTTTTTTCCAGTTGTTGGTATCTTGGCTCAAATTACGAACGTAGATGGTAGGTTTTCCCCATGTTGTTACTGACATAATCTTAATCGTTTATTGTTTGATACAAAAGTTTGTTGTTAATGATATGCTCACTTGTGCCTTCACAAGCTATTACTCTTTGCTCGCTCATGGATAAGCGAAAATCAGAGCCGTGTATAGCTTCAAATGTCTTGAAGGATAACTGGCAGAGGTCACGAAGCCTTGTTGTGTTCTCTTCCTTTTGACCTTTCACATCTTCGTCTTGTACGTAGATATTAACATTCACAAAGGCTTCCTGTGTTTGGGATGTTTGGTTCGCAAGGATAGCGATACATATATCTTCCTTTGTAGGTGAACCTGTTCCGTAGAATGGTCGCCCACGCTTGCAGATAGAGCCTGTTACGGTTTTCTTTAGTGTGGAAGTGCTTATCACCTTGTAAACATCATCCTTAATGTCAATATCTGATTTCATAGCTTCATCTGATTGATTTTCCCTATAGCCTTATCCAATGCAAGTTTCAGCTTTCCGTCAACAACGGAACGTGCCCATAGCTCGGTGGAGGCAAGCACATCTTTATTTTCTTTGGCTTCTACAAAATCTGCATAGTTCATAGCCGCTACAACTACCAATGCAAAAACTTTGGAGTATTCGGAGGCAAGTTCTTGAACCATTCTTTTTCCTTCTGCCGAACCTTCTCCTCCCATGCCAAGCGTGGCGAATGATGATTCTATCTCCTTTAAGCCATGGTCATAGACGGCATAGCCAATAGAGCTTCGAAGGTTGGAGGTGTGGTCTATCCAACTTTCCTCTGCGGAACGGTCTCGGATTCGTGCAGTTGATTCCTCGCCAAGTTTCGAGAAAGCCAAGATGATTTCTTGTCTAATAATCTCAAAGGCAATCTTAAAAAACTTGTCAAGAGCACTCTGTGGTGTTGATAGTCTGATTCCCATTATACCCAAATCTTACATTGCATTTGATAGCGATGAAAGCCAAGTACTTTGAACTCTCGTTCCTCTTGCCCATAGAGCTTGATTCTGATAGTATCTCCATACTCGAAACTTCTGCACGTTCTCGGTAGGTTGTAGATGGTGTAGGAATAATTCTGAGTAGTACCATCGGGTATAGTGATAACGTTTGCCTTGCCAGCTGGAACAATATCACACTTGCAATAGTTCTCTACCCATTCTTCTGTGCCTTTGTGCCAATCCCCGTTCTCATCCTCGTAGCCTTCGGTTACGTGTTTGTAGTCTAAGATATGGGCGGCAAAGTTCAATACAGCCATGTTCTAACCTCCTATATAGACCATAGGCTGACCAAGTGCAGGACTTTCACCAATGGCTTTATAAAGTGCATTTATACGAACTAACAGCCTTTCCTTATCCTTGTCAGACAGTGTGCCAATGCTCTTGTCTGATTCGGATAAGCTTACAGCCTGTACGAGAGAGTAAAGACAATCTGCAAGCGCACCCTTCCATTCATTAGATTGCGCAACTTCGAAAGAATATTCTTCCTCTCCGTTAAGCTGGCGTTCAATCAGCTTGTTTTCTACAAACCCAATAGGTATAGGGTAGTGGATTTCATCCATCAATGCTTGCATTATTGTCTTCATATCATTTCAAATTATTCTTGTGGAGTTAAACTAGAAAGAACCTTCTCTTCATCCTCGTCACTGAGGGCATTGAGTGCCTTAATCAAAGTTTCGTCTGTTGAGTTTGCCTTGACGTTAGCACCTACAGCTTTCAATGCAGCGATGAGGTCAGTCTTCTTGTATTTCTTGCCCTTGTATGTGGTGTATTGGTCAGTAGGGTCAGTGCCTTCGGTATCAGCATCTACCTCCTCGGACTTGGTGGTCAGCATGTAAATCTGATCCACATCCTCGATTACTGGAAGAATGAGAGCCTGACCGGAAGTTACCTCCTGCAAAGATGGCTCGTTCTTCGAGTACTTGGAGATAAGTTTGTACTGGTCGACAGTGCTATACTTAACACCCTCTACAGGGTTCGTGGACTCAGCGAGTGTACCCCATACGAGAGAACCAACCTCCTCGTTACAGATGAAGATGATGTTATCCTCGTTCCAAGGCTTAACCGAATGCTGCTTACCATTCTTCTCAATGACAACTGTACGATTGATGGTCTGAATGGTTGCGCCAAACTCGTCCTCAAAGGCTTCTGAGAATGCGGTTTCGGATGGGGTCTTCAACTTGGTATCGTCCGTGTAGGTCTTGCCCTCGTAGTCGGCGACAAGCTCCTTAGCCCACTGTTCTTTGCGGATTTTCTTCAACTGATTTTTAGCAAGCATTACCTTGATAATGGTGTTACCATCGGCATTTGCCTTCTCAAAAATCTTCTCGAAATCGTCTCGTTCAGTAACTCCGTTTGTTGCAGTTCGGAAGCTGTTAGCAGGCATATAACCATAATTGACACGGATTGCCTTGCCTGAGTTATCAGCATCCTCTACGGCAATAATACCATTGGAGAGACCATCCAAGAAGTTCAACTCGTTACGTTCCTCAATACCGACAGAGCAAGCAACACCATCGTTCATCAGTTTGTTGATGATACGAGCCTTAGCGTTGTCAGCAGCCTGTCGTGTTGTGGCAGCTTGCTCCACGAGACCCTGCGCTGCAAAGGTGTTAGCCTGTGTGTTCAAGTTCTCATACTGAGCCTTCATAATGTTAATGTTGTTGATGTCGGACTCGAAGAGTGTGCGCTTCATTGCAATCTTAGGTAGCTTACCGTTAGATGTAGCGATAGCACCACGCTTCTTCAATGGAATAGGAGAGTCCATTTCAACGATGTCCGCAGCAACGTATGTGGTGTTGGCTGATGTGCCCTCCCACTTCTGGTCGGCAGAATAGACCTCACGCAACATAGTTTTATACAGGTATGTGCGGTTCTTTGGAGTCTCTTTCTCCTTCACGTAAAGACTAAGTTTAGGAAAAATAGCCTTAATAAACTGAATAAAAAGTGATTCGTGCATACTTTTGTGCAGTTACTTTGTTAAACACTAGAGCACTTACTTAATCGTGCTCGAAAATAAGATTTGGAAGAGCAGTCTTGACAGCGGTACGCTGCGCTTCATCCTTAAACTGATAAGGCATAGCTTCATCGTTTACACGACCATCATCCATGATGGCTACACCCTCACCTTTGAGACGAGAACGTACAACGACACCAGCATACTCTTCGTCAGATTGCTTGTCTGTGTACTTACCGTCACTTACAGACAAAGGCTTGTACTCGTAGATGCCATCAACCTTCTTTCTTACAATGAGGTGACCTGCCTTGATTACATCTTCGTTGAAGTTGGAATAATCAAGAGCACGACCGCCTGTGATACCGCCATTGTACTGACGGATAACCACTGCATCCATGCCAGAGTCAACCTTTTTACGCTCTGGTTCGTAATTCTCATAAATAGCCATGTTCGTAGCTTTACTTGTTAATAAATAGATGATTACATCTGAGCCAACTTCTTGACATCATCATCGGACATTAATTCTTCTTCTTTCTTGTTTGGCTTCTTGTCTGGTGCAGGGATATTTCCGAGTTTTTCAAGACCCTCATTTGCACGTTCTTGATTTACTTCTTCAATTTCCTCTTTGAGTTCGTCAAGGTAATCCTCGAAGTCCTCATCATCCTTAAAGCTGAGACGAGAGAAAGATTTGAGCTTTCTTTCACCGAACTTGCCAGTGTTTGCGAGCAGCTTCTCTACTTTAGCACGGCGGCTGTTAGTAGTGTTACCACTCTTCAAAGCGGTTACATCGCCCTGTAAAGCTGAGACAGCTTCTGTAAGTTTGGTGATTGCAGCGAGGGTAGCGGAGTTTTCATCATCGCTATCCTTCTTGCTCTTGCGATTCTTCTTAGATGGACTCTTCGGTGCTGGCTCTTCATCGGAGTCTTCGTCATCATCTAGTTCACCATCGTCGTTGGAGCGTTTGTATTCTTGGACTTGGCGGTCAACTGCTGACTGGGTGAGTTTCAGTAAAGGCAAGACATCATCAATTGCACTACCGATAGCTTCACTAACATCTTCGTCAGTAGCATCATCTTCGAGCGTAAGTTTATCGGCAACATTGGCAGCGATACCCTTTAACTCCTTACGGCTGAACCCCAATGCCTTTACGTCCTTGTTGGTTTTCAGCGCATCTAAAACTTTTCTGTAATGTTTGTTCATTGCTTTACGTTTTATTTTAATAAAAATGGTCTGCGAGCGGAGTGCAGGCAGACCAAACGTAGAACTCAATGTAAGAGCAATGTTACGAAAAGTTCTGTCACGTGCATCTTCACACGCTTTATGGGTGCAAATATACGAAATATTATTTAAACAACAAATAGTTTTAACTAAAAAGTGAGAAATTATTTTTCTTCAATAGAAAAGGGAGAGCGTTTCAGCCCTCCCTAAGTAGATAAGATGCAACAAATACGTACATAGAAGTACGTTATTTCTTCTGTGTTTCGATTAATCTGTTTTGATGTGTAGTTATTGGTTTAAATGATAATATCGTCTTAGAACCGTTAATTTGCACTTAACTCCCATACCCAGTGAATTTTCCAACAGCAGAGCTTACACTCTTGTTGGCTATAGAACCAGGCTTCAAGAACCATTTGTAATGCGAACTCATTTCTAAGTTTTCGTGCCAACCAAAGCCGTAGGCATCAAACTCCTTGCCACACCATTCGTGGGCGTAATAGTATTCATTGGCATGAACTTTCCCTTCTTCGTGGAAGATGAAGTTGTGGAAACACCACTCAGCTGATATGTCGGTCTTGTTGGCTTCATATCGCTTAACTACATCTTCTCTCTTTTTCTTATACTCAGCTAATTTCTGCTGATACTCCTCTTCGCTGTCGCAAAGATAATAATCTGTGTCAGTCCAATGGTTATTCCAATACGAATTGGAAGACTGATGTATGTGGTAAATATTCTTCATAATCTTTTATTCTTAAAGTTTTCCTTTATCGTGGTACGAATAGAAACTATCTGCAGCACTGCTAATAATTACATGGTCCATAAAGAATAAGTCCATTACTTCACACGCCTTTGATACTCTATACGTTAATGTATCATCAGCTTTGCTTGGGAAAGAAGAAGAACTTGGATGATTATGTACGAGCGCAACAACTGTAGCGTTACACACAATAGCTTCTTTGCAGAATTGTTGTACATCATAAGCTGTTGCGGTTATCCCTCCAGTAGTTAATCTTTTCATCTTCTTTAGTTTGAAGTTCTGATCCATATACAAACCAAATAATTCTTCATGTTCAAGGTCTTGCACGAAAGGTTTCATGTAGTTATAAATTGCAAGCGAACAACCTATGTAAACTCGTTCTTCTGCTATCTCCTTATTGAGTCGTCTTCCAATCTCGAAGGCTGCAAGTATGGCTGCAGCTTTCTTCTCACCAATACCTTTGATGGCAGTCAGTTCTTTAAACGTCTTCTTACTCGCTTTTCGGAGAGAGTGGCTACCATCAAAGATAGCCTTAACCTCTTCAAATCCGTGATTCATGCAATCTATGCCGAGAACGGTTGCGATAAGATTTTCATTGCTTTGACATTCGATTCCATACTCCTTAATCATTGAAGCCGTAGTGTCGTACTTGCTTATTCTTGTGCAGTTATCTCTCATTATCTCTCCTCCTAACTTAAATGAAACAAACCTTGTAACCACTGGCTATAATTCTTTTTAGAACATCATCAAGCTTGTTTACAGGGAATCTTGTAACGTAAGCAGAAGAGCCTGGCTTTTGCTGAAGCTCGGTTTTAAAATTGTTCTCGATGATGCTTGCACTGCTGCCAGTTGTGTAGTAGTGACCGTCATTCAGTCTTGCCAAGAAAACTACATCAACATCGATTCTTTCATACTTATCTTCCAACTTGCATATGGTGTTTATAACCTTATCTGAAAGGTTTTTCGAGAAGTTCTCCTTATCTATCTGTTCGTATTTGATTTCTTCAAGGGCTTCTTTAGGTTGCCATTCTGCTACAACTCTGCCACCGACCCAACCTTTGATGGTAGGGAGAATCTTACATTCCCTCTTGGCTATAATTTGATTCATATACTCACAAGCCCCCACCAATGTGTCAAATGCGTGAGCTAAAACAGTAAATCTTTCAATCGCTTTCATTGCTCTTATCTTTTTAAATTGTTATTGTTATGTTTCTTAATTCTGATGCAAAGGTACTACTTTTTTCTGATATTTCCAAACGCTAACTTATTTATTTTCAGTGCATTACAGTAGTTTAACGAGCTAAGAAAAGGACATTAACAATTAACCCAAATTTACGTGTATGGACGTATCTCTGAAAAAATGAGTAACTATATGGCTATAAAATTTGAAACGCTTGGAGAACGCTTAAAATCCATTTTTAACAAGTGATTAACGTAATCAATATTAAATTGTTTGTAACTTGGTTAAATTGTAAAATAAAGAGATAAATGGGCGTTTAACATGGAGTTAATCAGTCTTAAATATAAAATAAGTGCATTCTAACCATCACGGTCGGAATGCACTAAGAGCAATGAAACGTTAAAAGAAACGTTTCGGCTGCAAAGTTACAAAACTTTTTCCTAACTACAAAACAATTCATTATTAATTTGGAATATCATCTTCCAACTGTTTGTCATTATCGTAGTCATAATCATAAGGAAACCATGTATTAGCAAGAGCATCCATTTTATCGGGTGAACGTTTCAGCCTAAGTTTGATGTCTTCCTTCTTTTCGATTATAATACTCCCATTACTCATGAACGACCAATGTACCTCCGTTAACTCTTCTGTCAACTCATCATCTGGAGGAAGGGCTGGACTGAATCCATTCTTAGGGTTTAGCCAATCCCGAATGCACCAAAAAAGATATGCACGCATATTAGCAAAAGTATAACATTCAGTTATGTCGGTCAATCCCTTTGCGCCATAACTGAACTTGCAAGAGTAAGCATTCTTCGTATTTAACTCTAAGAGCCTAGACAACACGCCTGCACCTTCACCGATGGTATCAATGAATGCTTTCGCTTTTGGGTCTTCAAGCAGATACCTTCTTGTTTCACCAGCTACAGCCATGTGGTCTGCTTGTCCTCCAGAGTTATGAGACTTAATCTCTTCGACAAAGTTTCCACGTCGGGCTACAAAACAGGACTTGTCTCGCCCCATACCTGCGACATCGACTCCAAGACGAATATGTTTGTGGCTCTCAAAGCCATCTTCTTTAAGCCTTTCCCATCTTTGGTTAGCGAGCTCTACCCATTCAAGAGGAATAAGGGTATCTTCGGAAACCTTTGGGAACATGCCCAATACCTTTACACGAAACAAATCGTTAGGCGTGTAGAACTTTCCTTCCCATTCAAAATCACCTCGTCCCTCATCACACTCTTGATTTTTGATAATCTTGCACCAAGTTTCAACTTTATCTTTTACCCATTCATAATCTACTTGACCAGGGATGATATTCTTCTTAGATACAACATTCTCAGCATTGAGTGACGAAAGGCGAAATTTATGGAATCGTTTCGACTTCATAGCTTTAGCTGCATATCCTGTGGTAACGTTAGGGTTGAACACGATAAGCAAACGAGAATTTCCTTGCAAGTTACCTTCGATAGCATTATAGATGGTGTCTGATATACCGGATGCCTCAGTTACGATAAACATTGTATTTACAGCATGGAATCCAGACCATGCCTCGGTGTTATCTGCTGAAGATTTGAATCCTGTCAGATACCATTCCTCGTAATTGGTACGAATACCGTCAGACAATAAACGACCAGGCAAGAAACCAGCCTTCTTGTAAAGTCGAGCTACCTCTGGAATCATGATGTTTGTCACCTGTCTTCCTGTAGGTGCAGTAAGGGCTATCTTTGTATTTTTCTCAAGACTTCCATCTTTCCCAAATCGTGGAGTTAGATACATGAAGCACATTGCAGCACAAGCTGCAATAAAGTCTTTTCCTCTAGCCGTTCCACTTGCTACGGCTGTCATTTTGTTGTGTTGTACAGAGCGCAATATAGCCTTTTGTTCTTCATCCAATCGGGCATGAAGAACCTCCTTGGCAAAAAGACACCAGTCTTCTCGCCAAGCCTTTAGCCTATTTTTTGCTTTCTGTTCTGACACGTTTATTTCTCGTTACCTTCTTCCTCTTCCTTATCAAGTTCTTTCATTAGCTTCTCGAATGGGTTGGAGGTGATATTATTATCTACTTGCTCAACATAACCGCGTCTTTTACCCTTTGTTTTCAGATAAAAGATGATAGCTGTTAAATTCCCTTCTCCAATCTGCGTAAGCAGCTTTCCTTCTGCTACATCAATTGCACTTTCCTCTATCTCTCTAGCCCTTTCGTCAAATTCGGGGTTATTCTTTCGCCAGTTGTAATAAGTCTGCCTAGATACATTAGCAGCCTTGCATGCGTAAGAAATTACCCCAAATGTTTCTTCAAAGGCTTTCAAAAATTTCCTTTGCTTTAGTTTCATACTCAAAATAAATTAAGTTGAACTGACCCAGATTCAAGCTCTTTTACTCTTGCTTTATCGGGGTGCGGTGTATATTCTTCTGTCCAAAAACCATTCTTGCATAACCAAAAATAATGCTCCCAAGAGCTGTTGTCATATTCGCCTTGCTGATGTGGAGTTAGAGCGGCTTGCTCATCCCTAACGAACATTTCCTTTGTGCGCTTTCGTGCTTTCCCTATATAGGTGTGACAATCAAAAACGTAATCTGGTATGCGATAGTGTTTAGTGTCGTATGAGACTAAATCAATATTAGGGTTAAAGGCGAACTCCTTTTGATAGATGTCTGTTCCTCCATACTTTTTCACTTTCAACAATATCGTTATAGCTTTCGAGTGAAAGATTGTAGATGCACCTTTTGTTTGTTCGTCAGCAGCCTTCAATGCTCTTATTTCTCTCATTACATCTTCATATCCTATCTCTTGTGCTTTTGCAATTATAGTTTTCCAACTGAACTTTCTGTAATAAACAAGAAGCTCATTGATAGCATATCCTGCCATAATATCGTCAAGGGCATCTATAGCTTGTCTGAAACAGCTTACGAGGTCGAACATGCAGTGCCCGTTCTTCGTAGAACACGTAATATCAAATACAGGATTTACTACATACTTGCTGATGTCTGCCTTGTCTCTACTATTCAATAGGTTACATGCGAAGTAATCACCATCACGATTCTTGCGTGCATTAAGAAGGATAGAAACAGCCGTTGCTATATACTTACGATTTTTCTGGTCTTCTTGGTTGCAGTCATGATCGTGAAGTTCCATAATCTTTCCTGTAATCATGTCATAGCAATCTTCTGCCGAGACTGTGAGTAAACGCTTCCACAGATAGTTTCTGTAGTGCGGTATCAACTCATTGGCTGCGAAGTAAGCTAGCTCTGCATCCCTTCTTCGTAGTGCTTTTTGTATCAGTGAAGAAATCTCGAACATATTGTACTGATTTCTTGTTTTTACAGTTTCCTTTCCCATAATGATATTTTCTTTATTTGATGCAAAGATACTAAAAAAATATGAGAATATCGAATGTTAACGCTACTTTAACGCACAAGTAATCAGCGTTTTATATTGATTCTTGCTTGGTTATTCCTAACGTTATATTCGTAATATTTTCCCCATTTGTTCTCCATCGCCATACGTATAGCAATAGTCTCGTTTCTTGTCATAGTTACGCCTCCTGCATTGGTTTCCATTTCACCTCCATCAGAGAGAAAATATTTAGGCTGCAAAGTAATTCTATTATATAGCATTTCTTGCATCGCCATATCTATATCACAAGCGGCATCGTCCTTGTAGTCGTATTTGGCTTTAAGGGCTTTCTTATTCACCCATCTACAGTGTCCAGGCATTCCTTTAAAATTCCACTCTTTATCGTAGAAATGAAGGTTTTTCTGTGGACCATCGTAAGCAAGTCCGAGATTCAAATCATAAAGGATTTGCCCGATACGCTCTATTTCTTCTGTTGCTGTTGCTACAGGGTCAGCAAAGTTATCATGGTCTATCGGGGTATAATCGTCCATTCTATAAGCAAAACGTGTTATATCGTCATCACTAATGAATATTACATCTTCAGGTGTATTCCATATTATCCACCATAGGGTATCCATGAAATTCCAACATGGGCAATCTGCTGGAATGATAAGTAAGTTTTTCACGCCAGCTTTTTTGTAGAGTTCTGCTTCGCTTTCTCGAACTACGTATGTACAGTATTCAAACAAACTTTGTGTAACAATTCTATCTGAACGTTGATACGACATGACATAGATGTTGAAAGTTGGATTTTTACCTTCTTCCATAATCAATAATATTTAGAATCATAGAATTTTTTCATTCTCAGTCCATATTTAATACGGTCTGCTACTTCTATATCCGAATAATCACCCAATAGATTCTTGCAACGTATATAGAGCATATTACAGCCGGCTTTCTGTACAAATGGTAAGGAAGCATTTACCCTTGGGTTTATCTCTAGAAGAGTGACATCACCGTTTGGGCTGATACGGAAGTCAAAGCATACATTACCATCGAGCTTTAACTCATTGCATATCTTTTCCACAATCTGATAAGCCTTCCTGTTATAAAGTATCTCGCCATTGATGATAGCTCCACATGACATCTGATAGCCAATATATCCGCAAATATGGGTTACTCTACCTTGTACGGTTAATGCGCTGACAGAATAGTCGTAGCCGTGCCTGAACTCTTGGACTATGATTTTGTAATCGCCTCGTTCAATCAACTCTTTAAGCTGATGAGTACTGATGTAGTGATTACCGCCATATTTATTGAAAAGTGTCATATCAAGAGACTTTTCATCATCAACAATAGCAAAACCATTTCCTCCGCAATGGTTGGAGAGCTTACAGCACAAGGTGCTTCCAAGAGGAAGAGACTTCTTGAAAATGAAAACATCATCGAAAGAGGTTGGAACTATCTCTTTTGGCATTAAGTTACCATACGCTTCGTGTAGCTTAATTTTGTTGTTGGCTACAGCAAGGGCTTTTGATGATGCAATAGACACCTTGATTCCTTCCCTTTCAAAGAAATCTCTATTCTCAGCCATGAACTCTAGTTCGAGTGTTACGGTAGGAACGATGACTTGTACATCATTTGCTTTGCAGATTGCAAGAATAGATGGAAGGTATTTTGTGTCGTGAATCTTTGGTACGACATAAGTACCATCAGCCATATCTGCTGGTGGTAAGTTGTCCTGTACGCAATTTACTGCAAAGACTTTAACCTTTACGTCATCCTCATTTTGTCTGAGGCTGTCTATACGTTCCTTTACGTGCATTCCGCAGCAAGTGAACAAAACGTTGAAATCTTTCATACTACTTCTTTTTCTTTGGAACAATATCAGCTTGCATCTGATCGTACCAAATAGCTCTACATTTAATCTTCTTATCTTTCTGAGCCTTCTTAGCTATGAAGACCATCTTGCCATCAATACCTAAAGCTCTAACGAGGTTATTGTAATCGACTTCGTTACGACAAACAATCATAACATAATCGTACTTTTCGTATCGGATGAGTTCCATATCCTTAATCTTGGTTTCCTTCTGCTTTAAACGAGCGAAATCATCTCCAAGGTCAACAACTTGTATATCGGAAACCCATTCGGCAAGTTTTCTCATATCAAAATCACCTGCATGGGTATTTGCCTTGATGTTGATAGCTCTTTTTTCGCTTTCAGAATAACCGACTACTCTTTTGCAGAGCACCTTTCTTGTCGGGTCAAGTTTAGTCAATATCTTACAGCGTTGATTACCACTAAGGATATTGTTTTCCTCATCAATAACTATAACACCAAAATCCCCAAGCCTCTTCAGACTTTCTTCCAATGCGAGCCTATTTTTTTGTGTCAATGGCTTGCGTGGATTGGGGAATCCGTGATTTAATTCAGAAACAGAAAGTTCAACAACTTCTATTCTTTTCTTTTCTTTTTGTCCGTCCATAACTCTATATGTTTAGTTCTTCTTTTGCTAATTTCATTGCAGATAGAATTGTATCATCCATATCGTAGTAACGATAATTTCCTAGTCGCCCACCAACGAGAATGTCTTTATGGGATTTAAGTTCGCTCTTGTATTTATTTAGCAAGTCTTCGCTTTCCCATGTATTGATAGGGTAAAAGGCTTTATCTGAATCTCTTCCAGCCAAACCATTCGGATATTCAAACGTTACGATTGTCTTATCAGATGGCTGCTGTAATGTTTCTTCAAAGAACCGGTGCTCAATACTTCTTGTGTACGAAACATCGTGACTGGTATAGTTCATAACGGCACAACCTTGATAATTATCTGTATGCTTACAATCGTGAACAAAATGTAGGCTACGATATGGTAATTCGCCGTACTTATAGTCAAACAGACTATCAATGCGTCCTGTGAATAGTAACTTGTTAGCTTTGCTTCTCCATGTGCCTTTTATTTGCTCGAAAGGAACGCCTTTTAATACGGTTATCCCTTCGAGTAATCTCGTAAAAAGATGGTTATATCCCTTCTTAGGAATAAATTGATATTGGTCGTTAAAATAACGATTATCGTACGTAAATCTTACAGGTATGCGCTTGATTATGAAAGCTGGAAGGTTTCGGCACTCAACCCCCCATTGCTTTTCAGTATATTCCTTGATGAGCTTCTGATAAATATCAATACCAACCATAGATATTGCTTTCTCTTCTAAGGTGCCATTGTATCGGATATGCTCGCTCTGCTCTTTGATGATTTCTTTTGCTTCTTCTGGGGTCGTTACTCCCCACATCTGATGGAACGTGTTCATGTTAAATGGAAGATTATACAATTCGTCCTTATAACGAGCCATAGGCTGATGTGAATAAGCACTAACTTCCACAAGTGATGTAACGAAATCATATACGACTTTATGATTTGTATGGAAAATATGTGGTCCATACTTGTGAACAATTATTCCATACCTTTCTTCGCAATAAAGGTTGCCGCCTACATGATTACGTTGGTCTATGATAAGACAGGTCTTGCCTGCCTTTTTCGCAAGGCAAGCAAATGTGGCTCCAAAGAGACCTGCTCCAACTATCAAATAATCATACTTCATGTTTTGTAACTTTGGTGCAAATATAACAAATATTATTTATTCAGCAAATAGTTTTAGCTAAAAAGTGAGAAATTATTTTCCAACTTCTTAATCATACATCTTTCTTAGGAACTTCTGCAAGTATTCGTTCTTGATGTCCTTTAATGGAGTTGGCTTGAAAGATATATCGCGTTCTACTGTTAAGCCGAACTTTGTTCTGAGATTCTGCAATTCGGATAAGCTTATATAACCATACTCACCTTCTCAATTTCCTGTGATTGTAATTCCATAAGCGATACCTTCTTCAAGATTGGCTTCTAAAATGAACCAAGCCCATGCGCCTACACAAAGGAAGAATTTAGCTTGACAGATGGCATCTTCCTTTTTACCATCCTGTGAGTAGAGAGGATATTTCTCTAATCTATTTTCAATTTCTTTTGTAACAAGTTTCATTGCTCTAATTTATTTCAAATACTTATTCGTTACTAACAATTTAGCCTTTGAAAGGTTATCTTTAGTATCGATACCGATACTTTGATAAAACTTTTCGTGTCCAGATAAGGTTTCGTGGGCAATCTGAATAGTTCTTCGCTCATCCGTGGTAAAATCATATCGGAAGGTGGAAAAGATGGAGAGTGCTCCACGCAAATCTCCATCTTTCAATCGTTGCACTGCTTGTGCTGTTTTACTTTCCTTCTTCATAAGGCTCAAATTTTCTTGTTGTGAAATCATCGGCGGTTAAGATGATGTCCTCGCAATTAACCATTTCTTCAACTTGCTCACAAGCATCACTTGTGGTGATGGCATCTACCTCGACCACTTTTTGTAGATATTCGGTAACTTGCACTTTTATCTTATGAGTGGCGGCTTGCTTTAGTTCATCCATTCTATCATCAAACTCAATTACTAAATCATGTATCGCCTTTTCTATTTCCTCGAAGTCGATGATGATGTCTTTTAAACGATGCGGTGCTCCTTTCGTGCCATGTCCATCTTCATCGGACCATTTCAAGGCTTCTTTATCTGGGTCGAAACTTATATAGTATTCATCAATATTCTTTAAAAAGACTTCTGGGTCGTTATCTACGATTTCGATAGCCATGCTAAAATCTTGACCTGCTGATGAGTAACGCTGAAAATATACATCGATATGGGTAGGTGGAGTATTTTCTGAGAAATCAACCTTCCAGCCTTTCTTTTCTCCAATCTCGGTAATCTTTTCAATTAACTTCTGTTCCATTGCTCTAAGTTTTAAATGTCGTTATAATGTAAGCCTTTGCCTTCTACTAGTACATGGTCTTCGTTCTCAACCAATTCGCTAAGTGATAACCAACAACCTTTGTAGAGGACTTTCTTTAACTCTTGATAGCGTTCTTCTGCCGCCTCCTTATCTGTAATAAGGATTTCTTTAAGTTGGTCTTCAACTTCAAGATACCATGTTAATCTATAAACCTTCATAGTCGTAATAATAAAATATTGATTCATATTTTCTACAACCACTATAGCGGTTTGGCTTACCATCATTCGAACAGCTAACGGAGTCCCATGGTGTACCGCCTGAACAAATGTATATCTTATGGAATTTGCAATCTAAACAGCAAACCTCTTGGTCTTTTGTAATCATGATCGTAATCTTTATGGTTCTACTAAATATTCATTTAAACTATGTTGTTCGAGCATAAACTCATAACCAACATTATTAAGCTGACTTTGCTTATAATACCCAAGCTCGTTAATCTGAGTATCTGTAGCATTGAATCTTCTTGCTGCTTTTATACTGTTTGGAAGGTTACCAATGAATAATAACTCCTTACTATCTGTTGATAAATGTTCATCGGTTCTATATAACAAATAAACTTGTTGTTTCATTTTGTATTCTTATCTTGAAATTTATAATTCGAGCATTTTGTTTTGCCACTCATTATGAGTAGGACAGGGAACAAAAGTCTATGTTTACAACCATTGCCATATTCGTTGGCGGCTTCACAGGATTCACACCCAAAATAGGTGTTGATGTTTAACGCTGTCATATAGTAATCACCTCCTTTCCTTTCTTAGGATTCCTTGTTGCTCTATCCAAGCAAACCTTGCCATTGAATAATCCTTTGACGATGGCATAGAATACTGTGCGCCTAACGCCTCCTTCTTGTGTTACAGGTATCTTACCAATGCGCTCACAAGTAACGCCCTTGTCCGTAAGAATTGAGTTGATTTCCATGATGCCGTAGTATGACTCTTCTTTTCGACATTGAATAACCTTGCCAACGACTTTTACTTGCATACCCTTCTCAATATTCAACTTTGGCTTCAAGCTATCCTCATAAGCCTTCACAAGGAAGAAAGCATATACGGACTGGGCACGGAAGCTGTAGAAGTTCTTTGCCATAGCAACCAAACCTTCCTCAAACTCGGTCTTAGGCTCTATATTTGTGCCGAATTCACACACAGCTTTCACGTAGGCATCATCCTTTTTGAAGCTCTTCTTTGCAAGAATGGCGTCGATTGAATCAAGCGTATCTGAGCGATAGGAAATATTGCCAACACGCACACCCTTCTTATATACTGGGCATACATCGTACTGAGCCTTTGCCGCCATTATCATATCCTTTGAAAGGATAGCATCCTTCCAAGAGGACTTATCCTCGCTACCTTTCCATATAGGCAACAAATCACCAAACTCATCATCAGTAGCGTAGCTTATCATACCGCCGTACACATCATGTAGCTTGCGTGTAAACTCACTGAGGAAGCTCATACCTTTCAAGCCAAACTTCTTTATGCACTCGCAACCAACTTGCAATTCCTCGCCGGTCTTTACATTCTCAATTACAAAGGAGTTCTTGCACCAATGTCCGCAATAATCGCATTTCCCGTACTCTACTCCGTGGTTAGGGTTCTTAAAGTGAAGCTCCTTTGTTGGGTCGGCAGGTGTAAAGGCTTCGTCTTTGAATGTGGCAACCAATCGCCAATCCTTCTCTTCAGGTATTGTGATTGAGAGTTCGCAAACCTCGTGGAACTTCTTCACGTCAGCACCACGCATTCCGTCTGGGTTGATGGTGTGATGAATAAAGACCTTTTCGTAGGGCTTGCCTAACGAGTAAGCAAAGCCCTCTACGTTCTTGGCGGTCTTATCGGCAAACTTCTTAAATGAAGCAACCTCATCCGATGGTAAGAAAATATTTAGTGTTGTCATATTACGTATCTCTTATATTTAAACATTAACTATTTTACTTTCATACTCCAAACCTAATAAAGGATAAGCCTCGAATCCTTCACGTATGTCGTAGATTTCATCTTCATCAAGTTCCTCTGTTTCGTAAACGTTAGTGGAAGTAAACTCTCCGAACTTAGTCCAATCCTTGATGCGAAGTGATGCTTCTTGCACGTCACGTAAACTAAATGTAAATACTAATCGTTTCATTGCTCTTATCTTTTTAAATTGTTATTGTTATGTTTCTTAATTCTGATGCAAAGGTACTACTTTTTTCTGATATTTCCAAACGCTAACTTATTTATTTTCAGTGCATTACAGTAGTTTAACGAGCTAAGAAAAGGACATTAACAATTAACCCAAATTTACGTGTATGGACGTATCTCTGAAAAAATGAGTAACTATATGGCTATAAAATTTGAAACGCTTGGAGAACGCTTAAAATCCATTTTTAACAAGTGATTAACGTAATCAATATTAAATTGTTTGTAACTTGGTTAAATTGTAAAATAAAGAGATAAATGGGCGTTTAACAGAGGGTTAATCAAAGTGAAAAACCTTCCATGTGCTGAGACTCAATTTCAATAGCCAAATCAAAATATCCTCGGAAGCGTTTTTTGTAAATATTAGCATCTACTTCTTTGTACTCACGAAGCATAAGGAAGAGGTTATGACTAACCTCATCCGCTTCTTTGTATCTTTCGGCAACGTTAAGAACAACGATAACGTGTTCCATAGCTCCCTTTATTGCTTCATATTCGTCAAATGTCATAATACTAATATTTTGCTGCAAAGGTAAACATAAATATTTGAATACCAAAACGATTTCCGAATTATTTTTTCTCGCTTCGGTATTCAAACTTATATCTCTTTGCAAGTTCTTTCATAGTCAAGTGCTGTACAATAATGCTACGTTCTTCCGTAAGCTGATTTTTGTATTTAGCAACCATTTCGCCGTAAATTTTACCATACTCTTTTTTAATATCAGAAGCTGATACTCCCCAACCAGTGGCTGGACGAACCATTTCATAACGATAGCTTTGGGTAATTGCTACCATTGAATACATATTGCATGATACAGCCTCACTTACATCATCGCTGCTTAATGAATGTCCGACAGCTCGTATATCACTAAATTTCCGTCCACCATTTGGGTGATTGTGTATAAGGGTGCAGTCTTTACACTTTTTAGCCATCTCATCATCGAAGTAAACGCTCCCTACGTTACCACTTTCATCTAAGATTTTCTTTCCACTCTTGAAAATACAAAAATGCTCATACATCTGCCTACGTAGATTTCTTACGAGTTCTTTTTCTACCTTGGTGTACTTTCCGTCAGCCAAACGATGGTAGTCAATACTAAGGTAGTCTTTCCAGCTCGGATTATCCTTCAAGAAATAAGGTAAGGACTTCCAGTTGGTAATCCTGTCTTCATTGTTTCTTACCCATAGTTTATATTTGTTAGGTACATCGCTGACAAGTCTATCAGATACACCATTCCAATAATACTCGTTATCAGTCATTACGATAGGAACAACGTAACACATGCAATTAGGATGCCAACCGACAAACTTGAAGTCTTTTGGGTATTTGCCTTTCAAATCATCACAGATGTCTGGAGCAGGGTGGCTCTTGCTCAGCTTAACTTCGAAGCCAAGTATAAAATCGAACTGTTGCCAACGTAGTCTTTCGGCTTCCCTATATGCCATATTGATTTCTGAACGTGCCAAGCGCATGGAAGCATATTGACAATCCCTGCAATCTATTGCTTTTCCAAACTTTTCGCTATAATCGTTTTTCAATGAAGGAAAGTCGATAAGATATTTACTTAGTCTTTTGCTAAGTACGACAGCGGACTGACCTCTATCAATAGCGGTTGATATTGTGCATTCCAATTCTCTTTTCAGATTCTCAGCCTGGTTCCATAATCTTTGAGATAAATTCATTCCATAGTCAACACGTTTTTGAAACGCCATGAGTGCATCACTGTTAGTCTGAAAATATCTGTTGTATTTATTACCACCTTTTTCAAAGTCGTATGCTTTTAGAACCTTCCTTGCAAGTAAGTCCTGCATGAGGTTGCTCTGCTTCCACTCACTTGATGTACCGGTATAGATTAAACCATTCATTTGTGAAACGTAATCTGTAAGCATTCTATTGATGAGCGAAGATAATTCGGGATAATTGCTAAAGAAAAATTCTACAGTGCCATCATATTCAATCAAATCAGTAACTGATGCTAATCTTGTAGCTATACGGTCATATATGCTTTGAACTTGTGCCATATATTTTCCAAGGCGACTATTCAAAGCATTATATGCTTTCTTCTGATCCGTAATACTTGGCTTCATTTCACTTATGTTTAAATTTTCCGTTCTCGCATTCTCGTTGATATAACACGCACCATTTTTCAAATCTGCATTTGGCTAATGTGGGGACACCGAAAATGCTTAAATCATGTGGCTCGTAAGAATTGGCGCAATCCATACATTTTCCTAATATGGATTGCGCTTTCTGTATATTAGATTTCCTTGGCGACATAGCAATTAACTCTTGCCTCTACTACTGGATAGCCATCTTTCAAATACGTTCTTGTTTCGAGAACTTGTTTCTCTACTGCTTCAATAACAATACGCTTTGCTTTTTCAAGCTCACGCTTCTTAGCTATCATGATAGCCTCTCTACGAGAACTGATATTTTCGGCTTTAATCAGATTCTTTATGTAGTGCTTATCAATGTGGTATGCGTAACCACACACTTTCATTTAATAATTAGTCTTCTTTTCAAAGACATCTACTGTTACTGTTGGAGTTAGCCATTTGGCTAATCTGACCAATAATTTGGATATTCTTTTTCTCATTACTCTATCTCCTTATCCATATAATCAAAGATATTCGATAACGTTACATTCTTCTCGAATACTTCTTTCAAGATTCTCTCTGTGTCTTCGCCAAAGATAGGACCATTGCAAAGCTGATGGAAGTCAATCTCACCAAAACTGATGTTCATTTCTATTAAGATTGGTTCTCCGTCTTCATTTATAGCGAAATCCCATGAAATCAAACGTGATACCCCATAGAAACGACTTGCCAGCTTCTTGGCAAGATTAATGCACTTATCAAAGCCAACCAACTTTACACCTCCAAAGCTGTAGCCTTGTGGATGACGATGGTAAGCATTAGCCATTGCATCATATGCTACATCTTTCAAGATGCCGTCTGGGGTTATTCCGCAGACAATTCCACCACTACTACAATTATCAACACGACTTCCGTCAATACCCATTCTAAGCACAGAAGAAAGTGGAGTGCATTCTCCATTCTCGTATAGGGTAATGATGCGAACGGTATTAATCGACGTAGAATTGATTTTGTTGAGCAAATGGTGCTGATGTATAGCCTCCTGTACGATATACTGCTGATAAACGTTAGAACCCTTAAATTCTCGACAATTATTAGTGTAGATGAAATCTAAAAGTTTCTCTTCACTGTTTTCGTCTGCTTTCCAGAATTTCACTCCATGCCCTCCGTACGAACCAATGGCTGATTTTATGACAACCTCTTTGTTTTCTTTGCAGATTTCAGCGAAATCAGATACTGAAATATTGTTGTAGTCTGCATCCATGAAAACATCGTTAATCTTACGTGCAAGGGTCTTTGGGCGATTGACATCTGCAAAGTACAAGTCGTAGAGGTTCTTATCATCCAAAGCGGTAGATCGTTGTGGATTTGTAAAATACTCATCTACAAAAGCGTAAAAGAAGCTATCTGGGACATAATACTTCAATTTACTTTTGTCAGCTTCTACCGCGTTATACACATCGAAGTACTTCATGTTTAAAAGTCCCATGTGCCAAAGGAGCTTCTTTCTCCAATAGCTCTCGATTTCTGATTTCTGACCGAGGGTAATTGGAGAAAAGTTCTGTTCTTTCTGCATAACATACTTGTTGTTGTTTACAAGTCGTTGTACGGCTGTTCTTACAGAGAAGTCTTGGCGTGACACATAAGACCTTTCATCATTGCTCAATAAATCTTTTATGTTCATATTTTTTTTTACATTAAGTTTACTCTTCTTGATTCTGCATAGCGAAAGCGGTGATACGTAAGGAGTTTTCCATTTGTGCCTCTTTTTGTATCTGCTCAAATGTGGATTGAGGATTGTCAGACTTTCCATATCTTTCGATGGATTCAAGTTGACTCTCAAGAGCCTTACCACCATTAGCTTTCTGTCTTTTGGTGATTTCAGTTAATTCATCATTCTGAATGTAAGGAGTGATTTTGTGTTCACAAGTTACCTCATCAATCTTATTAGCCCACTTTTTATTCATCTCTTTAAGGAAGGCTTTTATAACATTGAACTCTCGTTCAAAGAACTCAATCCAAGCTCCTGATTCATCGCCTATCCTTAAATGAGCATCTGTGAGAAGGGTCTGTCTTGCATCATACCCAATGTTACCAAGACTTTTCATGTTTTCAAAACTGATGTCTGGTATCTGGGCTTGCATCCAAAATAGTTTCATTAATGTTTCTACATGATACTGCACAACAGCATTTGCCTGCGACCATGATACGTAAGAAACATCGCCTCCGTTTTCTACGCGATACACTCTTCTGCTTTCATTTTTGTCTTCTTCTCCTTTGATTCCACCAGACACCTTTAAGATAGGTGAGGCATTGTAAGCAATCACGTTGCTTTCACGAGATAGAGTATATTCAGCGTCATTACGCAAAGGTGATAGACCCTCATAGATAGCGTGAGTACGATACACATAGATACCTGGAATTTTTTGTATGGAAATTTCTTCACCGCTAATAGTCTCACCATCTTCTGTTATTTTGGCTGTCATTTCTTCCCATTGAGTATTCTCGTAATTCTGTCTCCAAATATAATGTTTATCAGAAGTGAACGTTTCGAAATAAGTAATCTCCTTTTCGTTTACAGTTTTAGTGTACTCGAAGGACATTGCTATCATATCATCATACTCATCAATCAGTGGGTACAATCGTACTCCATCCATAGGAGAGTAAACCTTGCATTTCAGTTTGTATTCAGAGTTAAAGCCATAAAGGATATTTGGCTTTTTTACAATATACCACAAAGTGAATATTTCGCAAGCAGCATAATAAGCCAAACCTCTTTTGAGATTTACAGAATCAATATGAATATTTTTATACACGGATTCTATTGCTGATTTTATAGCTTTCTTTTCTTCATCATCATCCATATCACAATAGATACGTTTTACAGGTATGGCAAAGGTAAATTCGTTTATTCGCTTGCACAGCAATTTCTCCAAACCAATAGCAAGTCTTGCCGATGGCTCTGTTCCGTTTTTCTTGTCTTTGAGTGAAGTGTGGTCATTAACGACCTTATGCATACTTGGCTCATAATCACATAGCAATCTGCTCCATTCTGGAACTATAACAGGCTTCTTCTTCAAGTCTGCAATAATCTCAGATATACCTTTGTTAGTGCTGATAATTTCTTTTATATCCATATTTTCGTAACTTTGCTGCAAAGATAGTTAAAGTTATTTGAATAACAAATAAAAATAACAGAAAATTCAACATTTATTTTTGCTAAGTGGGCTTTATGTGTTTTTGATGGGTAAATAATAAGGCGACACAAGCTAAATCGCTTATGCCGCCTAAGATAGAGCAATAAATATATCAAGCAGTCTTTAGTAACTGCGCTTTATCTTTATTTACTACTTCGAGAACCATCTTTGCAGCCTTATTCACATCTGATAGAACAGATACGATGAACTTAGGCTGCTTCTTCAACTTACTTATCCAATAGTCAAGGTAAGCTGCGCTATTGTTCAGCACTCTACTGGAGAATCCAAAAACATTGCATACGAGAGCTGCGCCAAGTTCAGCTACCAGTTCTTCTCTCGCATAATCTTTTTCTCCTTTTTCGTTCTCGAAACCTCGGTTCAATCTCGACTTGTGACCTGTAGAGTGAATCATTTCGTGAATCAATGTTGAGTAGTATTCCTGCCCATCTTCAAAGATTTCCTGCTCGGTTCCACCTTTCTTGAACTGGCTTTTAAGCGGAGTTGTAATTTCATCAGCCACAACTTTATAGAATGCTCCATGAGAATACTTGTCATAATGGATAGGGCAGAACCATTTCTGATAGGTAAGCATATCGTCAATCTGCTCATTAGCATACATTCCGATAGTATCCGTTGGCAACTCTTCTCTATCTTTGAGATTAAACTTCTTTTTCAACTTCTCCATCGTCTTTGGACATATATCTTCGAGGTTGGTTTGAGAAATATTGAAGACATTGTACGATTTCAAGAATGGTTGCACCTTACAATCAAGTTGAGCTGATCGTGTCATTCCGTTATAACTCTCTTCTGTTATCTTGTTTCCATCTTTATCCTTATACGAGATAGACCAAAAGAGTACAGGAAAACTCTTCTCACCTTTGTTAACGTTTGCATCAAGTGCTTTAATCTGCTTGAATGTGGCAAAGATTGGATATTTGAATCTCTCTTCATCCATCATACATAGGAACAGAAAAAACGAGTTCATTCCGTTGTACTCTCTTCCTCCAAGGTTGACAGGGTTGCCACCATAAGAAGTAGTGAACCAACCCATTTTCCAATCACTAGCTTTCATCTTTTGCATTCGTGAAATCATCATTTCACTGAAACGCTCTAATACATAATCTGTTTTCATTGCTCTTACTTTAGTGACAGGGTGGTTAACCCTGCCGTTACCTTCTTATAATAGTTTCAAATACTCACGCACGTCAAATAACACGGATGCTACACTTACAAAGTAAGGAATGCCGTTTGTTTCTTTCTGCATTGTAATACCTATACTTACTAACAATGATTTTTCGCTTCTATTAAAGTAGTTATCTGCCAACTCACCAATCGCATTATTACTGTATGGCTTGTTCAAGATACTGAATAGCTGTTCCTTTTTCATTTGCTCTTTCAGCTTAGCAACTCGCTCTTCATTTGCCTTAGCAACTCGCTTATAGTTCATTCTCTGCCAAAGAACGCAGAAATCATCCTTATCAAGGTCGCCTGCCATATATACATTCTCGATGGAAGCATACTCGGTTGCATCTACTGACATTCCAACTCGCTGTTCAAATTCTTGCTGTGTCATAATTACTTTACGTTTAAGAATTTTGAAACCTTGTTTACGATACCATTTGCTGTTGAGCAGTGTGATGCGAAATCGACTGCTACATCACTTCCCTCTTCCCAGTATGTAATCTGAATGTTCAACTTACTACCAATATGGAAGCAAATGATGCGAGCGTAGCGATCATTCTTTCTGATGTCACCCTCGAAATAATTGTAATCACCAAATTGTGTGCTTACTACTGCGGCTTTGATTTCAGCCTTTGTTGATACGTTTACTACTTGTCTCATTGCTCTTATCTTTTAAATTGTTATTGTTTTACCTTTTATAGTGCAAAGGTAGTCATTTTTTTGCATTTGACCAAATTTTAAACTCGTTATTTTTCTTGATTAACTTTATATAACTTATTGAAAATCAAAGTGTTAAAGATATACTAATTTCCGATGAGTAGAGCTAATTCTGAAAATATGAGTAAATATATGGAAGTGAAAAATGACTTTCTTAGAAACGTCTTAAAATCAATATTTAACTTTTCATTAACTTAATGGAAGTTACTTGGACTTACTATGAGTTAAATTGTCAAATAATGAGAAAAATGGACATTTAACATGGAGTTAAGTGGTGTTAATATATCCATTTCCTCTTTATTCTTTCTCACAAGCAGCTTTCGTAAATGATAGAGTTCTTCTTTCAAAGTTTCATTCTCCTTACGAAGCTGTTTGATTATGTGCTGATAAGATAATTCAGAAGTCTGAACCATTTCCAATCACTTAAACTTAATGATGAAAAACTCCTTATCCAACCACTTGTCTGGGCAAAGCCCTTTCTTTGGCTTCCCGATGGTGATGCTCACGATTTCCTTCTCAATGTAAGGCTCGCCGCCCTTTGGGTAGCCGTTAGTGAAGCGAACGTGGGTGTAAGGTCTTTTAAACATACATCCGCTGTTAACTAATTCCTTCAATGCCGTATCAAATCCAACAAATATAGTTGATGTTTCTTTGCGGACATCGAAAAGCCGATTAGTCCAATACTGCTTAATCTCCCGATATTCCTCTGTCTTTTCTCCCGAAGCCACCTTCACTTACCACTCCTTAGTAAGTGATAGTTTCAATACTTTCTTTTCCATAAACTATTTCTTTTTTTCTTTACTTTCCATTTTACCTCTGTACTTTTTCTGAAACTCATTTAGCATATCCAAGAAAGCACTTGGATTATTGGCAGCTGTCTTTGCTATGTTATCAGGTCTCGGCATTCTGCGTAGGTCATAATTGTTTGTGCGGAACAAAAATTCTAGGACACGAAACATAGCCGCAAAAGTTTCTGCCTCTGGTAAGTTTTTGTCACGATTCCAACAAAAGCATACTCCGACCGTCAATGTACTTTTCAGACTGCCATCATCCATTAAGCTAATTATATGTCTAATAGGCTCGTAATTTCTAAGGCTTATATTGATAGCTTCTGGGTGGTTTCTCCAATCAGAAAAAATATTTTTTATATCAATAACAATCTCTGTGTCGGCAGGAACTCTACTCAGTACATCGACGAAATCACCTGCCTTGCCTAAAATAGGCTTATGACTACTATCTTTTGTATATTTCATATCTAAAATGCTTTATCTAGTTCTTTAACTGCCTTGCGTCTGTCAGCGTTTCCTATGCGCTTCCACCACAAGGTATCTTGATACTTTCGTTTCTTGCCACTCAGTCCTAGCTGACCAGAACGAAACCAATAGGCTATCTTTCCGAAAATGCTATCTC
>ERZ808278.409-NODE-409-length-29893-cov-4.568269_pt1 | contig 29893 bp, 26 predicted proteins | sample MGYA00521239_ERZ808278 | MGnify/ENA primary metagenome ERZ808278 (study PRJEB31516, sample SAMN03275600) | gut metagenome | biome: mammalia-associated habitat; material: feces | host: Papio cynocephalus | place: Kenya | collected 2012-07-17 ... | reverse complement strand
CTACCTGATACCCTGCTACTCGCCCGCCCGCAAGGACTCCGGTGCCGGCGCACTCCTTGTCCTCGAAGCCCTCAAACTCGCCCGTGAGAAAGGTGTGGTGTTCGACTTCGAGGGCAGTATGCTGCGCGGCGTAGCCAACCACTACAGGCAGTTCGGCAGCACGCCGACCGCCTATCACAGCGTGGAGCGATACTACCGCTGGTGGTTCCGCCTCGCCACCCTCTTCAACCGCCTCCGCGAACACAAGATGCACTGAGGAAAAGATAATATGCAAACCATTAATCACAACAACTATGGCAACAGCAGCAAAACCATCACCGCAAACGCCTATGCGAGCCCTTACATTGTTCTTTGACCCTAAGGACAAACGGGCGACACAGTTTGTGGAAACGCTCAAGTTGATGGACTTCTTCAAAGTGGAAGAGGGTCCTTATGCTCAAGAATATGACAGGGTTTGAAGTATCCATACAGGAAATCAAAGAGGGTAAAGTAAACCACTACAACAGCGTGGAAGACATGTTCAAGCACATAGGATATAATAGACAGACATCTTTGAATAACAAGAAAACAAGTACACACTATGTTTAGCCATTCCAACAGCCAAGAACACCGCGATATGATAGACCTCATGCGCGGCTTTGCAGACACCGGTCGCCCGCAGGTGGGCATTTTCTGGTACGACTATGCCCACAACACCCTGTTCGGTGTGCAGAAGGACGACGCGGACAGGTATATTGACGAGGGTATCGGCACCATCCACAAACTCCACAAGGACTACTGGATGAAACAGCACTACCGCGCTGTGGCAAAGGGCGACACCGACTCTGTCTTCTATACCGAGACCAACTACACGCAGATACCTCGCGGACGTGTCTTCGTGCGCCCCGATGGCACATTGTATGTCACTGTAGGTCATTGGATTAACGGAGACATCCATGGGCATCGGGTAATCAATGCCGACGCACTGCGTGAACTGCTGACAGACGAGTTTAACCTCCCCGAGGACTTTCCCTTTGTCATAGACGAGCATTGGGACATCGGTCACGGCTGGTCAGGAGACAAGATATGATGCACAGACACACTCAGGATATTGCCTATTTCCTGTCTTTTTGTATAGAAAAATACAAAGAGCAGGAGCATATCACCGGTGCCGAGGCAACGAGACGACTGGCGCAATGGGGTGTATTGCCTTATCTGGCAGACAACTTTGAGGTGCTGCACACCCAGAGTGCGCAATGGATATTGGAGGACATCAACGATTTTATACGTTTGCATAAAGACAATAAACTATGATTATCTACCACGGCAGTTTGGACATTGTTTCCGAACCTGAAATACGTTTACCCAACAGGACATTAGACTATGGTAGCGGGTTCTACACAACAACCTCGCCTGAGCAAGCCACCATGTGGGTGAAACGAAAAATGCAGGAAAAGAAGATGCCTAAAGGCTATGTGAACAGTTATGCTCTAAACCTGACAGATGGGCTTTCGGTGCTACGTTTTGCCGCACCTACAGAAGAATGGTTGGACTTTGTAATGCACAATCGAACCGACAAAAACTACCGGCATAGTTTCGATGTCGTTTACGGACCGGTGGCTAATGACAAAGTATATGCGGCATTTGCTCTCTACGAAGGCGGTTTGCTCAGCAAACAAAACCTGATTGAGGAATTGAAAACTTACACATTGGTTGACCAATACTTGTTTCACACAGAACAGTCCCTCAAGTGTTTATCATTTATAGAAGCAAAGGAAATAACCTTATGAACGATATTACACAAAATAATCTATACCTCTTGTTGCCCTCGAAAGTATGCAGGATAGCCGATATGCTTATCGAAGACACGGGCGAAGATATAGTAGAAGCCGTTTGCCGGATATACCAATCGGAGATGTACCGGCAGTTGGAGCAAGAACACACCAAACTCTGGCACGAAGGTCCCGTAGCACTCTATCAACGAATGAAATGAAAGTACTCTTCCTTAGTGCTTGGTACCCCACCCCGCGGGACGCAATGGCGGGACTCTTTGTGCAGAAGCATGCCGAAGCGGTTGCCCGTCAGGGGGCTGATGTGCGTGTGCTTTTCTCCGAAGCGACAGGCATTCGCTGGCTGTGGGAGATGTTCCGCGGCTGGGTGCGGCTCAAACGCGAATGGGGACTGCCCGACATCGTGCAAATGAACGTTCTGGACAAGAACGGACTCCTCGCCCTGTGGCTCCGTCACCGTTACCACATACCTTACATAGTGGTAGAGCATTGGAGCGGCTACCTGCCTGTTAATCTTGCTTTTCGTGGAGGATGGCATGGCAAAATAATGAAGTATATCGCCCGCAAAGCGTCGTGCATACTACCCGTTAGCCAGATGCTGGAGGATGCTATGAAACAATGCGGTATTCAAAATGCACATTGGGAGCGGCTGCATAATGTGGTGGACGATTTCTTCTACGAGGAACCCACCCACATTATCCCGCATAAGGCTAAGTTCCGCCTCCTCCATGTCAGTTGTTTCGACGAGCGTGCCAAGAATATTCAGGGTATGCTACGTGCAGTTCGCAAAGTGGCAGATATACGCCAAGACTTTGAATTCGTAATTGTTGGTACGGGCATTGACTTTGCCGAAGACAAGACTTATGCTGATAGTTTGCAATTCCCTCAGGGAATGCTCCGTTTCACTGGCGAGCAAACGCCTCGTGAGGTCTGCACGTGGATGCAATCCTCCGATGTCTTTGTGATGTTTTCCCGCTACGAAAATGCTCCCGTTGTGCTTTCGGAGTGCATGGCAGTAGGGCTCCCTATAATTAGCAGCCGCGCCGGTGGCATACTCGAAATGGTAAACACAGACTGCGGTATTCTTGTCCCAGTCGAAGACGAACAGGCTCTCACTGATGCCATTCTCTATATGCTCGACCACCTGCAAGACTACCCAGTGAGTGCCATCCGCCCTTACGGCGGAGCATACAAGTATGATACTGTCGGCAAGCAACTTATGAACCTTTACCGTTCCACAACACAGAAATAAATTTCCAGAACATTATGCCTCTCTCACACACCATACGGCGATTGGTAACTACAAAAGTACTGCAAAACTACTCTTATATGTCGGCACTGAACATATTGGGGGCTCTTATCAGTCTGCTCGTTTACCCGTATGTTATTCGTGTGGTAGGTTCAGAACAATATGGTCTGTATGTTTTCCTGCTGGCTGTTGTGATGTATTTCCAAGCCGTCTTGGACTATGGATTTGACCAACCGGCAGCAAGAGCAATCGTACAAAACAGAGACGACATTGCCGCGCAATCACGTATAATATCCACGGTCTTCATTGCAAAAATACTTCTATTGACCGGCGTTATTGTTTTAGGGGGAATTATCATAGCCGCCATACCTTATCTTCGACAAAATGCACTTCTCATAAGCATCCTTTTTCTCCAACCGATAAGCACCGTACTACTACCGGTTTGGTATTTCCAAGGTATAAAAGATATGCGCTCGGTTACTATTATCCAACTCTGTATCCGTCTGTTGCAAATCCCTTTTATCTTTTGGTTGGTGCGTTCCGAAGAAGATATAATGATATATGCTCTCATTATTAGCACCACCACGCTATTGGGCGGAATCATTGGATTCTTAACCACCATTCGACATGGCATTCGCCTTGTACAGGTTCCTGTCGCCTCAATCCGTGCCTTGTTCAAAGATGGTACGCCTTTTTTCCTGACCACTATGACAGGAATGATTAAAGAACGCACATTAACCGTACTCATCGGAGCAATGTGCGGTATGCAAGAAGTGGCGATATATGATTTGGCAAATAAAATCGTACAAATCCCGCGCTTGTTCACACAATCCATTAATGCAGCACTGTTTCCGGAAGTGGTGGACAACGCTCCAGCCCGACGTGTACAACGAATACTGAAGTATGAACGTATCATCGCACTATCCATTATCCTCTGTATCATAGCATTAGGCTATCCCGCCATATATCTGTTAGGTGGGGAGAATATGCTGGGTGCATATCCGTTAGCCATCATTCTCTCTTTCACCATATACACTTATCTTGTTGTCGGGGCATATCTCCAATTCGTGTTTATCCCGCACAACAAGTATTATTATGTATCGCTAAATCAACTCGTTGCGTTGGTTTCCTGTTTCCTGCTATGTGGTATAGGCTTGGTCTTCACACATAGCACTATGCTTTTTGCCGTCTCTTTGGTTCTGAGTGGATTTGCTGAAATTATCTTTTGTCGATATATTTGCCACAAAACACATCTGCTATGAACAATGTTCCGCTTATAAGTATTTGTGTGCCGGTATACAATACGGCACGTTACATAGAAAAATGTGTACGTTCCTTGTTTGAGCAAACCTACCCAAATTTGGAATTTGTATTTGTGGATGATGCCTCTTCTGATGACAGTATGCATATTGTGCAAACTATTGCTCTTGAGTACCCTGACACCAAAGACCGCATTTGCTACCTGCACAATAGTTCTAACCAAGGATTAGCCTACACACGTGGGAAAGCAATACTTGAAGCAAAAGGAGAATATGTGTTTTGTGTAGACTCGGATGACTATATTGAGAAAAATATTATACAACTGATGTATAATGCGATTAAGCAGAAGGACGAAAACATAGCTTCTTGCCTAATGGCTTATGAGCAAAAAGGAATCATTTCTAACATTGAAATACAAGAACCGTCTTTCTATTCTTTCGAAGATGTGTTACAAGATAAGACAAACAATCATGCCGCATCTCACCTCATTCGGAAAGAACTATTGCTAAAATGGAATTGTCTGCCCCCCGGAGGATTGGATTATTTAGAAGACCGTTACCTCATGACTTGCATACGTTATCATATACACACGCAAGCCATCATACAAGATGTGGGGTATTATTATGTTAAACACCCTAATTCATTATCCTCAAACAAGAAAGAGAAGCATTTCCGTTGCCTAATCCTCTTTTACCAATCTATTGAAAATTACCTCAGGCAATACAATGACTACGAGACGTATGCCACTACCATACAGCAGCAAAAAGTAATCGACAAAGCACACCTCATGCTCCATTGTCACGACATGAACGTGCGCAAACAATATGCCGACCTATTCCGAGAGGAAGAAAATCAATATCATTTCTCCGCACTACACCGCAGTGCCAAAATCGTAGCATGGTTGGTACACCATCATTACTGGACTGCCTTGCGCGTATATCAATGTTACATCAATTTGCGGGAGAAACTGTCAAAGTAGAATATATCCCTGTTTTTTCATCTGTATTTTTCATCTAAAAATTGGAGAAAACAAAAGAATAGTTTGCTGCATTCAGAAAAAAGCAGTAAATTTGCAAGCCGAAAAGTGTGATATCCGCGTCCTTTTTGCCGGATAGCAAGGGTACCCTCCAATGTTTATCGTTTGTTAATCGATTTTCAGTCGGGGTAAACAGCAAGGGATAAGCAAGGGATAAGCAAGGGATAAGCAACCTATAACGAACCCATAAGTGGCAACCATGCGGGCAACAGGCGGAAGATAAGTAAAAGAATATAAACAAACAAGTATATGCAACAGAAGAAATCACCCAAGGCAAGTCTTGAGGACAAGAAGTTTACCTACGTCCTGATGGGATTGGTATTCGTCCTCAGCGTTTGCTATGTAGCCTTCGAATGGACTGAGAAGGACGTGACCAAGTACGAAGTTGTGGATACGGATATGAACTTCGAGGAGGAGATTGATATCCAGCAGACAACACAAGAGACCACCCCTCCGCCCCCACCGCCACCGGCACCGCAAGAGGTTGAGGTACTGAACGTGGTGGAAGACGACGTGGAGACGGAGACCATCGAAATCAACACCGAGGACCAGAAGGATGTCGAGGTTGTCATTCAGGCACCCGTTGAGGCACCCGTAGAGGAGGAAGAGGAAGAAGTCATCTTCGTGGTCGTTGAGTCGATGCCGGAGTTCCCAGGTGGTGCCCAAGCCATGTTCAAGTTCATCAGCGAGAACGTCAAGTACCCTGTCATCGCGCAGGAGAACGGTATCCAAGGTCGTGCTATCTGCCAGTTTGTGGTCAACAAAGACGGTAGTATAGTGGACGTGGCAGTGGTTCGTACTTCGGGCGATGCTTCCCTCGACAAAGAGGCAGTGCGCGTCATCAAGTCCATGCCCAAATGGACGCCCGGCAAGCAACGTGGCAAACCCGTGCGCGTGAAATACACCGTGCCTATCAACTTCCGCCTGCAATAACTTAATTAGGAATCAAAAATTAAGAATTAGGAATTGCAAGTCCGGTTGAGGAAGAATGGGGACAGACTCCGTTCAGTGAATAGGACAAACTATGCAAGTTGCTGATTGACAGATGGATTTATCCATCCAAGATATAGCGTATTGTAAGGGTGTCGGCACGAAGCGTGCCGACATTCTTCGTAAAGAATTGGGGGTAAAATCGGCTCTCGATATGCTGCGTGTGTTCCCCTACAAGTACATCGACCGCAGCCGTTTCTACTATATTCACGAGATTGACGACGAGGATACCTACGTCCAAATCATAGGCGAAATCACGGAGTGGCACACCATCGGCGCGGGCAGTGCGCAGCGGCTGAGCGCGACTTTCACCGACGGGCACCACACTATCGAACTCGTATGGTTCAAGGGCGTCAAGTATATCAAGTTGGAAAAAGGCGTGCGCTACCTGCTGTTCGGCAAGCCTTCCCGCTTCAATCACCAATACAATTTCGTCCATCCCGAACTCACTCCGTGGAGCAAGGTGCAGCCCGAGATGACACAAGGGCTGGAACCGTACTACAACACCACCGAACCTATGAAGCGGGCGGGCGTCAATTCCAAGGTTATCCGTGTGATTATCAGCCAACTGATGCCTGCCTTGCGCGAGAGCGGCGTGCCCGATACCATCGGTATGGACGTGCTGCAGCGGTACCACCTGATGGGGCTGACCGAGGCACTCGCCAATATCCATTTCCCCAAGGACAACGCCACTCTGCAGCAAGCGCGGGAGAGGCTCAAGTTCGAGGAACTCTTCTACATCCAGTTGCAGATACTGCGCCAGATGAAGCGGCGCGAGCAGAACGCGGGATTCCCCATGCCTATCGTAGGCCGCTACTTCAACGCCTTCTACCATACCTGTCTCCCGTTCCCCCTTACCAACGCCCAGAAGCGGGTGGTGCGCGAGATACAGACCGACCTCAAGTCGGGCAGACAGATGAACCGTCTGTTGCAAGGCGATGTCGGCAGCGGCAAGACCCTTGTGGCACTGCTATGCGCCCTGCTTGCCATAGACAACGGCTACCAAACCTGTATCATGGCGCCCACGGAGATACTTGCCAACCAGCACTATGACACCCTGCGCCAGTTCCTTGCCCCTATCCTCGACACGGGCGACGGACTCTTCGGCGATACCACAGACCGCCCTATGCGCGGACTGCGCATTGCCCTGCTCACCGGCTCGACCACCAAGAAGCAGCGCGAACCCCTCCACCAGGCACTCCGCGCGGGGGAAATCAATATACTCATCGGCACCCACGCCCTCATCGAAGACGAGGTGCAGTTTGCCAATCTCGGACTGTGTATCATCGACGAGCAACACCGCTTCGGCGTCGCACAGCGCGCCAAACTATGGAGCAAGAATGTCCGTCCGCCGCATATCCTGGTTATGACCGCCACGCCTATCCCGCGCACCCTTGCCATGACCGTGTACGGGGACTTGCGCGTGAGTGTCATCGACGAACTCCCGCCCGGGCGCAAGCCGGTGCAGACATTGCACTACTCCATACAGCGGCGGGTATCTATCAATCAGTTCATTACCAGCCAGATAGAAGCAGGCAGACAGGTATATGAGGTCTTCCCGCTCATCAAGGAGAACGAGAAGATGGACTTGCAAGACTTGCAGAACGGCTACAACCGCCTATGCGAGACGTTCCCCGAGTACCGCATATCCATGGTGCACGGGCAGATGAAGGCGCGGGATAAGGACGAGCAGATGAGGCGTTTCATCAGCGGTGAGACGCAGATACTGGTGGCAACGACGGTGATTGAGGTGGGTGTGAACGTGCCGAATGCCAGCGTGATGATTATCGAGAACGCGGAACGGTTCGGTTTGAGCCAACTGCACCAGTTGCGCGGGCGTGTGGGACGCGGGGCGGAACAGAGTTATTGTATCCTGCTCACCAATGTGGAACTGAGCCGTGACACGCGCAAGCGTATGGATATCATGGTGGCTACGAATGACGGTTTCCGCATTGCCGAAGCGGATATGCAACTCCGCGGTCCCGGTGACATGGAGGGTACGCAGCAGTCGGGCTTGCCGTTTGACCTCCATATCGCGAGCCTCTCGACGGACGGTCAGATACTGGAACTTGCCCGCCAAGCCGCGATGGCTATCCTCGACGCCGACCCGCTGTTGGAAGACACCACCAACCGTATCTACAAACGCCACCTCGACCACCTCCGCCTCACAGTCGCCAACTGGAGTGAAATATCCTAACCGCTCGACGGCGGATAAGCCAAAAACATAATTGATTTTGGTGCAAGCCAAGGTTGGCAAACGGGAGGGCTATCCGCAGGGTAAGGTCAGGGAAAGAGCAGGTAGGGGGATGTAATTTGTAATTAGTAATGTGTAATTTTTAGTCCTTAAATAGCCATTGTGTTTGTATATGTGGGGAAAAAGCAGTAAATTTGCGGGCTAAATACCGTGTTGTATATATGATTGAATATATCAAAGGAGAACTGACGGAGTTGACCCCGACCTACGCCGTGATAGAGGCAGCGGGAGTGGGTTATGAGATAAATATCGCCCTGACATCGTATTCGGCATTGGCCGGGCAGGAGGGGCAAGCGGTGAAGTTGTACACCACGGAAATCATACGTGAAGACACGCATGACTTGTTCGGGTTTCTGACTCAGGGCGAGCGTAGCCTGTTTGTGCTGCTGATGACGGTGAGCGGTATAGGCGCGAATACGGCGCGTATGATAATGTCGGCGTATTCGGCTGCAGAGATACGCACCATCATCGCGACGGGTAATGCGCATGCGCTGTCGCAAGTGAAAGGGCTGGGTCCGAAGACGGCGCAGCGCGTGATAGTGGACTTGAAAGACAAGGTGCTGAAGATAGACGTGGGTGCGGATGCAGCAGCCGGCGGCGGTGCGGCGGATGTGCCTGCGGCAAGTGTGGACAGCGAGGTGAAGACAGAGGCGGTGAGTGCGCTGACGATGCTCGGATTCCCTGCTGCGGCGAGTGCGAAAGTGGTGGACAAGATACTGAGTGCGAATGCAACAGCCACCGTGGAGCAAGTGATAAAACAAGCCCTGAAGATGCTCTGATTTGAAGCGGCTATTCCTGTTCATATTAGTGATAATTCCTCTGACATTGTGGGGTCAGGAGGAGAGCGTGGAACAGACGGCGGACAGTGCCGTTCTGGCTCCGCTGCAGGTGCGCGAGTTGGGCGTTCAGACCTATGACGACCTGACGCGTACGCCGAGCAGTATGGACCTGAAGGACCCTGACAATGTGCAGACGACGGTGGAGTATGACGCGCGGACGGGGTACTATGTGGTGCATACGCGTATAGGCGATGTGGATATTACGACGCCGTATCTGCTGAGCGAAGAGGAGTACCGTACGTATTCGGAGCGCGAGGAGATGGGCAAGTACTGGCAGCAGAAGATAGGCGAGGTGGAGCACGACAACGAGCGCAAGTTCGACATCACCGATATGAAGTTCAATATCGGTCCGGCGGACAAGGTGTTCGGTCCGGGCGGTGTGCAGTTGAAACTGCAAGGTTCGGCGGAGTTGCTGTTCGGTTTCAAGCACCAGTATGTGGACAATCCCGCGCTGACGCAGCGTTCGCGGAACAACAATGTGTTCGATTTCGACGAGAAGATACAGGTGAATGTGAGCGGGAAGGTGGGCGACAAGTTGAACCTGAACATGAGTTACAACACGGAGGCGTCGTTTGACTTTGACCAGCAGAACATCAAGTTGAACTACCAGGGCAAGGAGGACGATATTATCCAGTCGATAGAGGCGGGCAATGTGTCGATGAACCTGAACAGCAATCTGATACAGGGTAGTTCGGCATTATTCGGTGTGAAGACGGATTTGAAGTTCGGTAAGTTGAAGGTACAGGCGTTGATTTCGCAGCAGAACAGCGAGAGTCAGTCGGTATCGAGCAAGGGCGGTGCGCAGACGACGGAGTTTGAGGTACCGATAGACAGTTATGACGAGAACCGTCATTTCTTCCTCTCGTATTACTTCCGCGACAACTACGAAGCGGCGATGGAGGCGTTGCCGTACGTAGCGAGCGGCGTGACGATAAACCGAATAGAGGTGTGGGTGACGAACAAGCGCGGCAACTATGACCAGTCGCGTAACATCGTGGCCCTGACGGACTTGGGCGAATATGACCCTGCGCATGTGCTGAATGACACATGGAACACGTACGGCGGCAGGACCCCGTATAACAAAGCCAACTCGCTGTATGAGACGCTGACGCAGAGTTATCCGCAAGTGCGTGATATACAGCAGACAAGCACGGTGCTGCAAGGCATAGGGGGTATGGACAGCGGCGAGGATTACGAGAAAGTGGAGTCGGCGCGTCTGCTGTCGTCGAGCGAGTACACGCTGAATGCGGCGTTGGGATATATCTCGCTGCGTGCGGCGTTGAACCAAGACGAGGTGCTGGCAGTGGCATACGAATACACATACGCGGGTCAGGTGTATCAGGTGGGCGAGTTCTCGACCGACGGAGGCGAGTCGCTGAAAGCACCGAATGCGCTGATAATGAAACTGCTGAAAGGCACAAACAATGCCCCCGTCAAGAAAGGGAAAGGCACGTGGGACCTGATGATGAAGAACGTGTACTCGATAGGTGCGAGCCAGATGTCGAGCGAGAAATTCGAGTTGTATATCCAATACAGGAACGACTCGGTGGGCACGGAGATGCAGTATCTGATGGAGGGTAACTGCAAAGGCAAGCAGTTGCTGCGCGTGATGAACCTTGACCGGCTGGACAGCAAGAACAATCCTCATTCGGACGGCAGGTTTGACTATGTGGAGGGCTATACGGCGTTGTCGAATACGGGGCGTATCATCTTCCCCGTGCTGGAGCCCTTCGGCAGCCATCTTGCCAAGGCGATAGGCGACCCCGTAGTGGCGCAGCGGTATGTGTATCAAGAACTTTACGACTCGACACTGGTGAGCGCACAGGAGTTGTCGGAGAAGAACAAGTTTACCATCACGGGCAAGTACAAGGGTTCTGCGGGCAACGAGATACGGCTGAATGCGATGAACGTGCCGCGCGGAAGTGTGGTGGTGACCGCCGGCGGTGCGACACTGGTGGAGAATGTGGACTATACCGTGGACTATACGATGGGTACGGTGACGATAATCAACCAGTCGATACTGGACGCAGGTACGAATGTGGACGTGAAGTTGGAGAACCAGTCGCTGTTCTCGATGCAGCGGAAGGGACTATATGGGGCGCATTTGGAATATGAGTTCAACAAAGACCTGACGTTAGGCGGGACGCTGATGCACCTGAGAGAGAAACCGCTGACCACCAAGGTAAACACGGGCAGCGAGCCGCTGGCGAATACGATATGGGGAGTGAACCTGAGTTGGAAGACCGAGATGCAATGGCTGACGCTGGCATTGGACAAGATACCGTGGATAGAGGCGACGGCACCGTCGTCTTTCCTTGTAAATGCTGAGTTCGCTCAACTGATACCCGGACACACACGCGATGTAGGCAAGGCGGGTACAGCGTATATAGATGATTTTGAGGCAACGAAGACGAACATAGATATACACTATCCTAACTATTGGCGGTTGGCATCCACCCCCCGCGATGACCGTTTCCCGGAGGCGAGTCTGAGCAATAACACGGACTACAACAAAAACCGTGCACTGCTGGCATGGTATGCAGTGGACCCTATCTTCGGACACCCGCAGACCAATACGCCTGCGCATATCAAGAACGACCTCAACCAAATGTCCGACCATCGGACACGTATCGTATACCAACGGGAGGTTTACCCCGCCAAGACGGAGTTGCCCAATGGTGAAAACCGCTTGTCGGTGCTGAACCTCAGTTTCTACCCCGAAGAGCGTGGTCCGTACAACATCTCCCCGGATGAGATAGGTGCAGACGGCAAACTGACCAACCCGAAATCGCGTTGGGGCGGTATGATGCGCAAGTTGGATAACACGGATTTCGAGAAAGCGAATATCGAGTATATCGAGTTTTGGATGATGGATCCGTTCCTGACCAACCCAGATGCGGCGTTTGAAGGGGGCGATATATATATCGATTTGGGAGACATCAGTGAGGATATACTGCGTGACGGCAAGAAGTCGTTTGAGCACGGTTTGCCGCTGAACGACAATAACATAGATGCGCTGATAGACAAGACCGTGTGGGGGCGTGTGCCCAAGACTACTAGCACCACCATCGCTTTCTCCAATGAGGCAGGTGCCCGCGAGAAACAGGATGTGGGATTGGACGGACTGAGCGATGAACAGGAGTTTCTTCACGAATACAACGGCACTATGCCATACGCCGATTATGTGCGGGCATTGCGGGCAAAAGTCAGTCCCGCCGTGTTGGCGGAATGGGAGAACGACCCGTTCTCGCCCCTCCACGACCCCGCGGGGGACGACTATCATTATTATCGCGGCGAGGATTTTGATGATGCCGAGATGCCTATTCTTGAGCGTTACAAGCACTACAATGGCACGGAAGGCAACTCACCCGAGATGAGCGACAATGCCGCTTACGGTACCGCCTCCACGCTGCAGCCCGACATCGAGGACATCAATCAGGACAACACGCTGAGCGACAGCGAAAAATTCTACCGCTACCATATATCGTTGCGCCGAGAGGATATGCAACGTGTTGGTCAGCAGCATATTGCAAGTATCATGGAGAGCACCGTGACGCTCAAGAACGGCGAGTCGGAAAAGGTGAAATGGTACCAGTTCAAGATACCCCTTCGTGGAGACACGGCGATGATGCAGAAGATAGGCAATATACGTAACTTCAAGTCCATTCGCTTTGCGCGTGTCTATCTGACGAACTTCAGTCAGGAGACGCATATCCGTATGGCGACCTTGGATTTGGTGCGTGGCGAGTGGCGGAATTACACGAAGGGGTTGTATCAGGACGCTGCTAATAACCAGTACAATATCCCGAATCCGTACAACAGCAACGGTTCGATAGATGTGCAGGCGGTGAACATCGAGGAGAACTCCAACCGTACACCAATCAACTACGTACTGCCCCCGGGTATCTCACGTCAGACAGACCCTGGGCAGGCAACACTCCTCGACCAGAACGAGCAAGCCATGGCACTGCGTATTAACTATTTAGCACCCAAGGATGCACGATCGGTGTATAAGAATGTGGTCTATGACATGCGCCAATACAAGCGTCTGCAGATGTTTGTACATGCTGAGAGTATGCCGCAGTTCGATGAACTGCATGACAAAGAGTTGGCTTGTTTCATCCGCCTTGGTTCTGACCTCAAGAACAACTACTACGAGTATGAGATACCGCTGGATATTACGCCTCCGGGGATATATGACGGTGATGTGCCTGCTGACCGCTTGAAAGTTTGGCTGGAGCAGAACAACTTTGACTTCCCGCTGTCCGCCCTCACCGATGCCAAGACAGCCCGCAACCGTGCCAAACGAGCAGGCAACTCGGGCATAGGCAACACCATACCCTATGAGGTGTATGACCCTGATAATCTGAATAACAAGATAACCGTCCTCGGTAACCCCACCCTCGAAGACATACAGGCCATCATGATAGGTGTGCGCAACATCACCGACCATGAGGTTAATGGTGAGGTCTGGGTCAACGAACTCCGCCTGAGCCAGTACAACGAAGAGGGCGGTGTGGCTGCCATGGCAAACGCAGCATTGAGTATCAGCGACATAGCACAGGTGAACGTGGCAGGACGACTGGAGACAGCAGGCTACGGCTCCATCGAGAGCAATGTCCTCGACCGCAATATGGAGAACAACTACCAAGTCTCCGTCTCCGCGGCATTGGAGGCAGGGCGTCTCTTCCCCGAGAAAGCCAAACTGCAGATACCCCTCTACGTCTCCTATACCAACGAGATCCAGACACCCAAGTACGACCCGCTTGATACCGACATCAAACTGTCGGAATCGCTTGAGAACTACGAGACCAAGGAGGAGAAAGACTCTATCAAGCAGATGGCGAACTCCATACAGGAGTCCACCAGTTTCTCAGTCAGCAATATGAAACTGGACATCCACTCCAAGAAGCGCAATATGTTCTACGACCCTGCTAACTTCTCTTTATCAGCCAGTTACAACCGTCAGAACCAGCACACGCCCGAACTGGAGCGCGACCGGACCACCGACCACAAAGGCTCGTTCAACTACTCCTATAGTTTCAACCCGAAGCCTTGGGAGCCTTTCAAAGAGGTCAAGGCGGTCAGCAAAGTCAAACTGCTCAAGGAGTTCAACATCTACTACCTGCCGCAGTCGTGGGCGTTCAATACCAATATGCACCGCACCTTCAGCCACATGAAGATGCGCGACTTCGACACCTCCACCGACCCCGGCAGCAACAACCAAATGGACCTCACTTTCTCCAAGGACTTCACGTGGGACCGCAACTTCGACTTCAAGTACGACCTCACCAAGAACATCAAGTTCTCCTTCCAGACTGCCATGAACTCCACCATCGACGAAGGCTACTACACCCCCGAAATCATTCGCGACTACGCCTTCACCAACGACTACTACGAGGCATGGAAGGACACCATACAGCGCAGTCTCGCCACATGGGGTACCCCCTACACCTACCAGCAACTCTTCTCTGCTACGTGGAATGTGCCGTTCAACCGCATACCCTACCTCGAAGCCGTCACCGCCAACGCCTCCTACAACGCCACCTACAACTGGAACCGCACCATCCAGTCCACGTCCTCCGATGCCGCGAATCTCGGCAACGTCATCAGCGGCACACACGCATGGCAGGCGGACGGAGGCATCAACTTCGAGACCCTCTACGGCAAGTCCAAGTATTGGAAGCAGATGACCCAACGCTACAACCAACGCGGCAGACGCGGACGTGCCTTCAAACCAAAGACTTACACCGAGACCGTCAGCCTCAAGGCAGGCGAACCCAAAGAAATCACCCACCGCCTTGGCAGCGAACTATTGCAAGTCTCTGCCACCACGGCGGACGGCAAGGCTGTGCGCGTCAAGGTCAAACCCACCTCCACCACCAAAGCCACCGTCACTGCGCAGCAGGACATCGACAACCTGTCCCTCACACTCACCACCAAAGACCCCAACAAGCGTTCCGCCGGACAGGTAACCATGGATATGGCAGCATACTTCGGCACCATGATTCGCAAACTGCAAGTCACCTACCGCCAGACCAACTCCATGAGCGTCCCCGGCTTTGCTCCGCAAGCGGGCTTTATGGGGCAGACGCGCTACAACGACTTCTACGCACCGGGCTTTGACTTTGCCTTTGGCGGCTTCACCGACGACTTTGTCGAGAAGGCCAAAGAGCGCGGTTGGCTCTCCGGCGATACCTCCGTCGTGCAACCTGCCACACGCTCCCTAACCAACGACCTCGACATCAAACTCACCCTCGAACCTTTCCCTGGCTTCAAGGTGCAACTCAACGGCAAACGCTACGCCGCACAATCCACGTCCATCATCTACTCCTACGAGCAACTGCAGGAGAACATGACGGGCTCCTTCAATATCACCCAAGTCGCCATCGCCACTGCCTTCAACCGGGTCGGCACCGCTGAGGACAATTTTGCCTCCGCTACCTTCAACCGGTTCCTCACCAACCGCGACATCCTCACCTCGCGCGTGCAGGAGCAGTACGAGCACCTCACCTACCCCGACGCCGGCTTCATCCCTGCCGACCTGCGCGGCAAGCCCTATAGCCGCCAGTACGGTGCCGTCAGCAGCAACACCGCCGATGTCCTCGTACCTGCTTTCCTCGCCGCCTACACCGGTCGCGATGCCCAAAACATCAACCTCAACCCCTTCCTTTCTATCCTTCAGATACTGCCCAACTGGTCAGTAACTTTCGACGGACTCGGACGCCTCCCATGGATGCGCGACCACTTCAAGTCAGTCAACCTCACGCACGCCTACACCTGCAAATACGCCATCGGCAGTTACTCCACCTACTCCACATGGCTACCCGCGGGAGACCTCAGCGACAAGCACATCGGCTTCGTACGCAATGTCGAAACCGACAACCCCATACCCTCATCGGCGTACGACATCTCCTCCGTCAACCTCTCCGAAAATTTCTCGCCGCTCATCGGACTCAACCTCACCATGAAGAACTCCCTCTCCACCAAGTTCGAGTACCGCAAGCAGCGCAATATCTCGCTGAATGTCAACTCCGTACAAATCACCGAGGGACATACCGACGAGTTCGTCATCGGCGCAGGTTACACCATCAAGGACCTCAGTTTCATCAGCAAGACCAAAAACGGCGGACAGAAAAAGGTCAGCAACGACCTCAAACTGTCGCTCGACCTCAGTTACAAGGACATCAAGACCCTCCTCCGAAAGGTAGAGGAAGACCTCACGCAGGCAAGTTCCGGCAACAAAGTCTTTGCTATCAAGATTAGTGCCGACTATGTCCTCTCGCAGAAAATCAACCTCCAACTCTTCTACGACCACCAGGGCACCACGCCGCTCATCTCATCGTCCTACCCCGTCAAGGCGGACAACGTGGGCATCAACATCAAACTCATGCTCACCCGCTAATCATTGGGGGACGACGCGGCTTGCATCGTCATACGCCAACGGCGCACGATAATAATCATTTTATGAACAATTTGTGATAATACGGCGTAGCCGTCCGTTCAACACCCTGCATACTATGTACAAAGTCGGCATCATCGGTCCCGAATCCACGGGCAAGAGCACGCTTGCCAAATACCTTGCCAATCGCTACCATGGCATCTACGTACCCGAGTACGCGCGCGAATATATGGAGGCACTCCCCCCATCCTACCAATATACCTACGATGATGTCCTCTGCATCGCCCGCCACCAAGTGGAGCAACTACGCACATACACCCGCAACGACAGCAATGTAATCAACATAAACTACCCAAACAACAACCGCGAAAACGACGAAAGCAATCGGAAACCCCCTGTCGTTTTCTTTGATACCGAACTGATTATCACCAAGGTATGGTTCCTACACAAGTACGGCAACTGCTCGGATTTCCTTGAGAACGCACTCCGTACCTACCCCATGGATGTCTATCTCTTGTGCTATCCCGACCTCCCATGGGTCTATGACCCTGTCCGCGAGAACCCCGACCTGCGCCAATACCTCTACGATTGGTATGAACGCGAAATCCAATCCCTCAACATCCCCTACTACATCATCCGCCACAATCAATGACATCCCAACCTCAGGGTAAGGTCAGGGAAAGAGCATGGAAATTTATCAATGTGCTTCAAGCCAGTTCTTGCCCACGCCGCAATCGGCAATGAGGGGCACGGTGAGGTGCACCACGTTCTGCATCTCGTTCACCACAAGGGTGCGGGCACGCTCCACCTCGGCGGCAGGAACGTTGAAATTGAGTTCGTCGTGCACCTGCATTATCATCTGCGTCTGCATACCCTCCTCTTTCATACGGCGGTGAATGGAGACCATTGCCATCTTGATAATGTCCGCTGCAGTGCCCTGAATGGGCGAATTGACGGCATTGCGCTCGGCAAAAGAACGTACGGTGGCGTTGTGTGAGAGAATGTCGGGCAGGTAGCGTTTGCGTCCGAAGAGGGTGACGGCATAGCCGTGCTGGCGGGCGAACTCCTTCTGCCGCTCAATGTAGTCTATAACACCTGGGAAAGCGGTGAAATAGTCGTCTATCAGGGCTTTTGCTTCACTACGTGGGCAGTCTAACTGCTGTGCCAGTCCGAAAGCCGAGATGCCGTAGATGATACCGAAATTGGCGGTCTTGGCACGGCGACGCTGGTCTTTGGTCACCTGTTCAATGGGCACATTGAATATCTTAGCCGCCGTGGCAGCGTGAATATCCTGCCCCGAACGGAACGCCTCAAGCAGGTGCGGGTCTTGCGAGAAATGCGCCATGAGGCGCAACTCGATTTGCGAGTAGTCCGCCGAGAGGAACAAGCAGCCGTCGTCTGGTATGACGGCTCGGCGAATCAGTTGCCCGCGTTCGGAACGGATAGGCAGGTTCTGCAGGTTTGGGTTGGAAGACGACAGGCGACCTGTCGCCGTAACGGTTTGATTGTAAGTAGTGTGTATCTTTCCATCCTGTGGGTCTATATAAGTCGGAAGGGCGGAAATGTAGGTGGAAATCAGTTTCTTGAGTTCGCGGTAATCCAGTATTTTTCCCACAATAGGGTGTTTGTCCTTGACGGCTTGCAGCACCTCCTCGGAGGTTGTGTACTGACCTGTCTTGGATTTCTTGGGCTTGGGTTCTATCAGCAATCTGTCGAATAGTATCTCACCCACCTGACGGGGGGAATTGATATTGAACGGTTTGCAAGCCAGTGCATATATCTGTTGCTCAAGGTCTGCGAGTTCGGTGGATAGTTGTACCTCTGCTTTGTGCAGTTCGGCGACATCAATGCGTACCCCCGCCTGTTCCATATCGCGAAGCACCTGCACAAGGGGCAGTTCGACCTCGTTGTAGAGGTTCCACAATGCCGAATCTGCCTTCAGAGCGTCCCAATTGACAGGCACATTGGGATTATAGGCAACCTCTGGGTTGAGTAGATAAGCGGCAAGGCGCGCAGAGACATCAGAGACTTTCTCGTCCCCTTCGGGTACACCCCAATGCGCTTTGCTTGTGTGGGCCCCGCTGCAGGAGGGGCTTGACAGATGCTCTGAATGTCCCGTATTTGAAGGAGCCGGGGGAGTTGCAAATAGGTCAAGGGTTTGCTCTACAGTTTTCTTTGTTTTGGCAGTATTAGCGAGCCCCTCCATTGGAGGGGTTGGGGAGGTCGTCTGCTTTTTGAGCAACGAATTAAACTCCAACTGCTGATAGACAGGTGTCAGTTTATTCCAATCGCGCGGCTTGAGAAGTAGGGCTTCCTCGTCAAGGTCTATGGGCACATCGGTGCGAATGGTGGCGAGGAACCGTGAGAAACGTATCTGTTCAGCCTGTGTCTCCACCTTTGTCTTGAGCGCACCCTTCAACTGGTCGGAGTGCGTGAGCAGGTTGTCAATAGAACCGAACTGCTGCAATAGTTGCACAGCCGTTTTCTCGCCCACGCCCTTGCAACCGGGGATATTGTCGCTGGCATCGCCCATAAGCCCTAATAAATCAATGACTTGCAACTGATTGGTCAGTCCGTACTTGGCGCATACCTCTGCGGGACCCAGTTTCTCGAAACCGCCCGTGTGGCGCGGGCGATACATATATATATGGTCAGAGACGAGTTGCCCATAGTCCTTGTCGGGCGTTGCCATATAGACTTCAAAACCGGCCCGTTCCGCTTTGTTGGCAAGGGTACCTATCACATCGTCTGCCTCGAAACCTTGCACCTCCAATGTGGCGATATTCATGGCATGTAGGATAGACTGGATACGCGGCACCGCCCAGCGGATGTCCTCGGGTGTCTCTTCGCGCTGTGCCTTGTACTGTTCGTATGCCTCGTGGCGGAAAGTGGGACCGTGCGGGTCGAACGCCACACCGATATGCGTAGGATTTACGCGCTTCAGCAGGTCGTCAAGCGTGACCACAAAGCCGAATACGGCGGAGGTATTCTCACCGCGTGAGTTCATCCGCGGCGTGCGAATGAAAGCATAATACGCGCGGTATATCATCGCATACGCATCTATGAGCAACAGGGTCTTTTTCATCGTGTATAACTGAAGGTCATGAGTTATTTGAACAATACAAATAATGATAAGGGGGAGGGGTTAGAGAGTAGGGAGGTCTTGGGTGTCGGATTGGCTATGGATGCCAACCGGAAGGTAGAAATCACGGGTGAGGTCGGCATACTCCTCGCTGCGGGGCGCGTTGGCTGCTTCTATAAATAAGGTGGAGGTCTTGGGCGGGTTGGGACCGACAATGGCGGTTCGCTGGAACGCAATCATGACCCGTTTGGCGGGTTTCTTGGGCTTGGGGTGCACCCGCGTGATGCGGATAGGGAGCAGTCCTTCCCATGCCGCCTTGGTGAGCACGTCTGCCTCCACATTGGCGGGGACAATGAGGGCGAAAATGCCGTCGTCCACCAACATGGAGACTGCACATTGGAACAGTTGCTCGTAACTGAGACTGTCGGTGTGGCGCGCTCTGGCACGGGCGGGGTCGGGGTTCTTGAGGCTGTTCTGAAAGAACGGCGGATTGCTGACAATCAGTTGATAAGGCATGGCGGGGTGGAACTCCTGCAGGGCGCACGGTGTGCAGGTGAGGTGACCTGTCCATGGCGATATTTTGAAGTTCTGGACAGCCTGCCTCACAGCCGCTTGGTCGATGTCGATGCCTTGTATCTGGAAACCCTTGCCGGTCTTGGAGAGCCGCTGCGCGAGCATGAGGGCAATCAGTCCGCTGCCGGTGCCGATGTCGAGCACGCGGACCTGTTTGTGCTTGGGCAGCGGGCACCATGCGCCGATGAGTACACCGTCGGTGCCGACTTTCATGGCACATTTGTCATGCCAAACAGTGAACTGCTGGAACTTGAAGAAAGGTGTGGCTGTGTTCATAATGGTGGTTATCTGTTAGAAGATGAATGGTCAGATAGAGTCCGAAGCCGATGAAAAGTACGGCGGAGATGTAGCGAATCCACTTTTCGACGGATTGGAGACGCGCTGTGAGTGCGTTGGCAGAGACGGCATTATAGGAGATGAGCCATGCGATGAGCATGATGGGCAAGCCCGTGCCCAGACCGAAGACAACAGGCAGGAGCCAGTTCCATGATGCAGGCAAGGTGATGGCGATGTCTATCATCGTGAAGAAATAGACGAGACGGTGGGGGCAGAAAGCGATGGCAAAAAAGATACCCAGCATGAAAGACCAAAGCCAACTGCTGCGGCTGTCGGCATTAGTAAGCCAGCGCGTGAGTCCATGGTCGTGCTCGTGGTGATGATGTCCCGAGAAGAGCAACAGCACGCCGCAGATGAGCATAAAAGCCGCCAACAGGGGTTCGCCCCAATGCTCTATAAGATGCTGAACACCAGCCGTCTGCGCGCCCATGAGGAAAGGCACAGCCACAAGGACGTAGGTGACGAGTTTGCCAAGGACGAACATAAGTCCGTTGGTGAGAACCTTGCGTTTGTTGGCAATTTCCTTGTCGATATACCCGATGGCTGCAATGCTCGTGAAGAGCGTGCAGGGGTCTAAAATCATAAGGAAGCCCAAAAGCAGGGCGGTGAGGACTTGCAGCATACTTGTTGGTCAGCCAAAAACGGCACAAAGTTACAAAAAGAAAAGAATATCTCCAAACAGGGTGCGAAATTCTACTATGTACCCGCACAAAAACAATGACAGACAAACATATTAATTCGTTAATTTAATAAAATTTTAATTATCCACCTATTTAGCCCGCATTCCCCTCGTATTAACCATGAACAATTAGTATGTGATTAGTATGTGATTAGTATGTGATTAGTATGATATTGTTGCGTTAATCTTATTTGGATATTGGGGGCTTATGCAGCACTTCTTGCCCGCATGAAAGTTGTGTTGTATTGTTATTTGGTGCGGTTGCTCTGAGAATGAGGATTTTTGTTTGCATAATTCGGGAAAATGTAGTAACTTTGCGGGCTAATTTGGATAGAAGGGCTTACAAATGGTGCAAAAAAGTATTCGGGAATATGCGCAAAGGACTGCCGCAATGCGGCGGCGGGAAGTGAACAGGTACAAGGCAATGATTGTATGTGCTTGGCTGATAGTGCTTTGTACCTTTACGGCATGTGGCGAGTATCAGCAATTGCTGAAATCGAAAGACCCTGAACTGAAATACCAAAAGGCGTTGACCTACTTCAACGACAAGCAGTACGTGAAGGCGCAGACGCTGTTGGATGATGTGAGCAGTTACTACAAGGGTACGGAACGCTCGGAGGATGTGCTGGCGTATCTGGCGCGCTGCTATATGGGGCAGAAAGACTATACTTCGGCATCGGAGTATTATCAGGCGTATATCAGGAACTATCCGAAAGGGCGGTTTATCGTGGAGGCACGCTTTCAGGTGGGGCATTGCTACTACCTGGATTCGCCCGATGCGCGGCTGGACCAGACGGAAACCAGGAAAGGGATAGAGTTCTTCACACAGTTTGTGGAGTTGTATCCCGAGAGCCCGTACGCGGAACAGGCATACACGGAAATGGGAGAGTTGTACGACAAACTGGCATACAAGGAGTATCTGAATGCGAAATTGTACTATAATCTCGGTTCGTACCTCGGCAACAATTACCTGAGTTGCGAAATAACGGCGAAGAATGCGTTGCGCAACTATCCGACGAACAAATATCAGGAGGAACTCAGTTGGCTGATATTGCAAGCCAAGTATCAGCAGATGCTGAATTCGTTTGAAACAAAGAAATTAGAGCGTGCACGCGATGCGGAAGATGAGTACTTTAGTTTCATCACGGAGTACCCCGAATCGAAACACCGCAATGCCGCGGAACGTATGGGAAAAGAGATTCAAAAGATAACGAAGAAATAATAAATAACTATCGATATGATTGATTATAAGCAAACTAAAGCCCCGCACACAACCATCACACGTGACATGAACGAACTCACGGCGAAAGTAGGAAACGTGTATGAGACGGTGGCTATCATCGGCAAACGAAGCAACCAAATCAGTGCTGCCCTCAAGAAAGAGTTGGACTCCAAACTGCAAGATTTCAGCACTCCGGGCGATTCTTCCGAAGAGACTTTCGAGAACCAAGAGCAGATAGAGGTGTCACGCACTTATGAGTTGCTGCCCAAGCCGACACTCATTGCCACACAGGAATTTATCGACAATGAGTTGGTCTATCGCGGGAGCAACCGCGACGAGGCTCTGAAGTAAAGCGTGCGGCGGATTAACTCTTGATGACCCAATGAAACCAGACGTTGAATTGTTGAGAGGTAAGCATATATTGGTCGGGATTAGCGGGGGCATTGCCGCCTACAAAATTCCCGAATTGATACGCCTGCTGCGCAAGGCAGGGGCGGAAGTACAGGTGACGACTACCAAGAACGCCTTGGAGTTTGTCACTTGCCTTACTCTACAGACACTCAGCGGGCACCGTGTGTACAGCGATGTGTTTGCGGCTATCAATGAGCACAGTACGGAGCATATCTCGTTGCCCGACTGGGCGGATATGATGGTGGTGGCACCCGCGACAGCCGATGTGATAGGCAAGATGGCGGCAGGAGTTGCCGATGATGCCTTGACCACCACGTTTGCCGCTATGCGCAAGCCCGTATTGGTGGCACCGGCAATGAATGACAAGATGTATGCGTCACCCGCTACACAACAGGCAATCAGCACATTGGCAGCATGGGATAACGTCACTATGTTGGAATGTGCTGAGGGCGAACTGGCGTGTGGCACCACGGGGAAAGGGCGTATGCAGGAGGTGGATACGATATTTGCTGCCGTGGAGTATGTGCTGTCGCCGAAACCATTGGCGGGCAAGCGTGTGCTCATCACGGCAGGTCCCACACAGGAGGCGATAGACCCTGTACGATATATCAGCAATTCTTCCACGGGGAAGATGGGGTACGCGTTGGCGCGTACGTGTCTTCGTCTGGGTGCGGAAGTGATATTGGTAACAGGGCCGACGGCTTTGAGTATGAGACCTTGGCAGGCGTTTGCACCTCTGACCGTAGAACCTATACGCTCTGCGCAAGAGATGTGTGAGGCGACGATGGCAGCATTTGCGCAGACGGACATAGCGATATTGTGTGCTGCTGTGGCTGATTTCACGCCATCGGACCCCGCAGGCCACAAGATTAAGAAGCAACCCGGACAGACCTCGCTCACGATTGAGATGACAACCACGCAGGATATTGCCGCACTTCTCGGTCAACATAAACAATCGCATCAGCGCTTGGTCGGGTTTGCGCTGGAGACTAACAACGAACTCGCCAATGCGGAGCGCAAGATGGTCTCGAAACACTTGGATATGATAGTGCTGAACTCCCTGCAAGACAAAGGTGCGGGGTTCGGGACTGATACTAATAAAGTGACGTTGTTGTACCCGAATGGCATTCGGAAAGAGTTGCCGTTGGAGAGCAAAGAGATGGTGGCAGATGAGATTGTGGAAGCCGTACTCAAGTTATAGAAGTGGCAGAAGATGGTATATAATGGGATGGCGGAAATTGTGTAAGTAAAAGATTATAAATATATTATGGATAAGAAAGTTCGTGTTCGTTTTGCTCCGTCACCTACGGGAGCCTTGCATATCGGCGGTGTGCGTACCGCTCTGTACAACTACCTCTTTGCCCGTCAGCACGGCGGCGACATGCTGCTACGCATTGAGGATACCGACTCCACGCGCTTTGTCCCGGGTGCCGAAGAGTATATCATCGAAGCCCTTGACTGGCTGGGTATCAACATCGACGAGGGTATCAGCAAAGACGCCCCCAACGGCAAAGGACCTCACGGACCGTATCGCCAGAGCGAACGCCGCGAGATTTATCACCAATATGTGAAGCAACTGCTCGACTCGGGACATGCGTATATCGCCTTCGACACCCCCGAAGAGTTGGAGGCAAAGCGTGCGGAGATACCTAATTTCCAATACGATGCGCGCACGCGCGGGCAGATGGTCAATTCGCTCACGCTGCCCAAAGAGGAAGTGGAAGCACGTATCGCCCGTGGCGACAAGTATGTGGTGCGTTTTCTGGTGGAGCCTAACGAGGATGTACACGTGCATGACCTTATCCGTGGCGAGGTGGTTATCAACTCCAACATCTTGGACGACAAAGTACTGTACAAGTCGGCTGACGACCTGCCCACCTACCACTTGGCAAACATTGTGGACGACCACCTGATGGAAATCACCCACGTCATCCGTGGTGAGGAGTGGTTGCCCTCTGCACCGCTCCATGTACTGCTCTACCGTGCGTTCGGTTGGGCGGACACAATGCCCGAGTTTGCCCACCTGCCTCTGCTGCTCAAGCCTGACGGCAACGGCAAACTGAGCAAACGCGACGGCGACCGGTTAGGGTTTCCGGTCTTCCCGCTTGAGTTCCACAACCCCAAGGACGGCACCGTCTCATCGGGCTATCGCGAGAGCGGCTACTTCCCCGAAGCGGTTATCAACTTCCTGGCTCTGCTTGGTTGGCACAATACCGGCGACCAAGAGATGTACACGATGGACGAACTGATACAGCAGTTCTCGCTCGACCGCGTCAGCAAGTCGGGTGCCAAGTTCGACTACGAGAAAGGCAAATGGTTCAACCACCAGTATTTGCAACTGAAGAGCAACGACGAGTTGGCAGACCTCTTCATGCCCGTGCTGGCACAGCATGGGATAACCGCCGACAAGGCTGTCGTAGCCAAAGTCATCGGACTGACCAAGGACCGCGTGAACTTCGTACCCGAACTCTGGGAGCAAACCAATTTCTTCTTCGTAGCCCCCACAGAATATGACGAGAAGTCGCTCAAGAAACGCTGGAAAGAGGACAGTCCGCGCCACATGCAAGAGTTGCTGGCTCTGTTGGAGCCGCAGAAGGACTGGTCGGCAGAGGCATTGGATGCCCTTGTCATGCCGTGGATTGCAGAGAAAGAGTACGGCGTAGGTATCGTGATGAATGCCTTCCGTATCTGCCTGGTAGGTGCTGCCCGCGGTCCGCATATCTGGGCAATCACCGACATCCTCGGCAAAGAAGAGACACTCCGCCGCGTACGCACAGCCTTGGAGAAAATAAAGTAAAGCCATCAATGACCCCGCAAGAGGTACTGAAAACATATTGGCACTACGATAATTTCCGCCCCTTACAGGCGGAAATTATTCAATCTGTACTTGACGGTCGTGACACGCTGGCACTCATGCCTACAGGCGGGGGCAAGAGTCTGTGCTTTCAAGTACCTACGATGGTGATGGACGGGCTATGCCTGGTGGTGACACCGCTCATCGCCCTCATGAAAGACCAGGTGGAGAACCTCTACCAACGGGACATACGTGCTACCGCCATCTACACGGGCATGAGTGCCGAGCAGCAGAAGATTGCCTTGGACAACTGTCAGTTCGGACCCTATCATTTCCTGTATGTATCTCCCGAGCGACTGGGTTCAGAGGAGTTTCGTGAGCGGTTGCCCCGTCTGCCTATCTGCCTGATAGCCGTGGATGAGGCACACTGTATCTCACAGTGGGGCTATGACTTCCGCCCCTCTTATCTGCGCATAGCCGAGATACGAGACCTCATCCGCCCGTATCAAGACGAGAAGCGTGTGCCTGTCCTTGCCCTGACTGCCACCGCCACACCCGAGGTGGTGGACGATATACAAGAGAAACTATCTTTCTCCGAACACCATGTACTCAAGAAGAGTTTTGCCCGTGCCAATCTCAGTTACGTAGTGCGCCACACCAACAAAAAGGCGGACGAGATAGTGCATATCCTCAGCAAAGTGCAGGGTTCCGCCATTGTCTATGTGCGTAACCGGCAGCGTGCCAAAGAGTTAGCCGAATATCTGATAGAGCAAGGGCTGTCTGCCGACTACTACCATGCGGGGCTGACCTCTGCAGAACGCACCGCCAAGCAGAACGCTTGGAAGTCGGGTACCGTCCGTATTATGGTATGTACCAACGCCTTCGGCATGGGCATTGACAAACCCGATGTGCGTATGGTCATTCACCACGACCTGCCCGACACCATAGAGGCGTACTTCCAAGAGGCAGGGCGCGCGGGGCGTGACGAGAAGCCTGCCTATGCCGTCTTGCTCTATGACGTGTCCGACAAGACCAAAGCCCGCAAACGTATAGGCGACAACTATCCGCCAAAAGCCTTTGTGGAAGACGTGTATCAGAAGACCTGCGACTTCCTCTGTGTAGGTGCAGGCAGCGGACAAGGACATACATTCTTCCTGAATATGAGCGACTTGTGCCGTGTCATGCACCTTCCTATGCTGCCTACATGGTCGGCGCTCAACCTGCTCTCGCAGGCAGGATACATTGATTTCCAACCCGAACAGGAGATACAACCCCGTGTGCAGATACGTGTCCCGCGGCAAGAGATGGGACAGTATGCCCTTAGCCGCCAGCAAGAACTGCTGTTGGAACTGCTTATGCGCCGCTACCCGGGTATCTTCACGGACCTGCAATACATTCACGACTTCAAGCATATCGCCTCGCAGATTGCCGCCATGACGGGCACAGAACGGGAGTATGCTGACTTCCATGCACTATTGGTGTCGTTGGCACAGCGGCATATCATCTACTATATTCCGCGCGAAACGGCTAATACACTGACCTTTACACGCGACAGGCAAACGGAAATACACCTGCCCGTGTCCGTGTATGAAGACCGCCAATTGCGCTATGCCGAGCGGATGAAAGCCATGGTGGAGTACGCCGAGAACCAGCAGTTCTGCCGCTCACAACTCCTGCTTGCCTATTTCGGTGAGACCGATGCCCCGCCTTGTGGCACTTGCGACATCTGCCGCGCGCATGCCAAAACAGAAAAGGTCAATCCGTAAAAACGTAAAAAAGGGGAGTAAGTATTATTTTTTTGCAGCGAAGGCGAGGGCGTAGAGGCGCATTTGCTTGAGCATGGACGCAAGGCCGTTGCTGCGCGTGGGCGAGAGGTGCTCGCGGAGGTTGATGGCATCGATGAAATAGAGGTCGGCATTGATGATGTCATGGGGCGTGTGACCACTCAGAACACGGATAAGAAGGGCGACAATGCCTTTGACAAGGATGGCATCGGAGTCACCGCGGTAGATGATAACCGGTTCACTGTCAGCGGTTTGGGTGGCATCGTCTGATGGAGTGGGAGTGCCGTCGGGTTGTTGCAGGCGTGCAGTGAACCATACTTTGGACTGGCACCCGTCTATCAGATTCTGCTCGGTGCGGTCGGTTTCGGGGAAGGGTGGGAGACCGTTGCCGTAGTCGATGAGTAGGCTATAGCGATCCATCCAATCGTCGAAAGCACTAAATTCTTCGATAATCTCGTCTTGTATTTCGTTAATTGTTTTTAGCATATATTGGTTTGTTAGTCGTTTTCTAATACTTTATACTCTGTTGAGACCCGCGATAGACCCGCGACAGACTCGCGATAAAGTCAGTAGCGGGAATGCTCTTTAATCATATTAAACAATTGCTCTGCTATGTGAAGGTCATCGTCCTCAGATATTTCCTCTACAGGGACCTCAATGATGTAGTCGGCTTGTGCATAGAAGGGTTCTCGCGCTTCAAGTTGCGGGCGTATGAATGTGAGCAATTCCTGTTCGGTGCGTCCTTGAAGGACAGGGCGGTCATCTAAGTTGGTGAGCATAAGCCGTTTGGCGAGATGTTCTGGTTTCCAGCGGATATAGAAACTGGTGCCCAACTCGTGGAGACATTCCATATTGTCTTCCCAGCAGGGGTAGCCGCCGCCGGTGGCGTAGATGACGTGCTCATAAGGCAGTTCGGCGAGGTCTTCGACCACGTATTTTTCTTTGCGGCGGAAGTCTTCGATGCCGTAGGTGCGTATGTAGTCGGCGGGTGTGAGTCCGTGAATCTCGTGGAAAGCGTTGTCGAGGTCCACGAAATGCCAGCCGAGTTTGTCGGCGAGGATTTGCCCGATGGTGGTTTTGCCCGCGCCCATGTAGCCGACGAGATAGATGGGGAGAGTCATAATAATTAATAGTTAATGGTTAATAGTTAATTGACGACGCGAGCCGCGTCGTCTCGCATGCGTCGTTCGTTGTCGTCCATGAGTTGGGGGTAGTTGTCGCGCCAGAGGAGTTTGCCGTCCTCGATATATGCTTCGGGGAAAGGGGATTGGAAGGGTGGTGTGAGGGTGCCGATGAGTTGCCACTCCTTATTATACACGCGCGCGCACGAGGAACAGACGGGTGCGCAGACGGTGTGGATGACGATGATGCTGTCGCCGGTGACGAGTGTGTCGCGGACGGATGTAGTGGAGTAGGGGGCAGGGATAGTGTCCTCGCACATTGCCAAGAGGGGGAAGAGGAGTAGGGCAGTGAGCAGTAGCAGGTGGCGGCTATGTAATTGACAGTGAGACATATAGGTTATGATTTGCGTTCGATGAGGACGACGGCATAGGCAGCCATGCCTTCTTCTCGTCCGACGAAGCCGAGGTGCTCGGTGGTGGTGGCTTTGATGCTGACTTGGTCGGGTGTGACGTTCATCACCTCGGCGAGACAGGTCTGCATGGCAGGGATATGGGGGTTGAGTTTGGGCAGTTGCGCGCAGACGGTGCAGTCGCAGTTGACGAGTTCGTAGCCGGCATCGCGGAGCATCTGCATGACTCGGCGGAGCAGTATTTTGGAGTCGATGCCCTCGTATTCGTTGCCTTTGGTGTCGGGGAAATGGTAGCCGATGTCGCGCATGGCAGCCGCACCGAGCAGGGCATCGCAGAGGGCATGAATGAGGACGTCGGCGTCCGAGTGCCCGAGCAAGCCCATAGGGGACGGAATAGCAATCCCCCCTAACCACAAGGGGTGGTCAGGGGAGAAAGCGTGCACGTCATATCCAAATCCGATACGCATAGGATAGTTGAGTGTTGAAAGTTGAGCGTTGAGTGCAGTAAAAAGTAGAGAGTTTACAGCACATCAGAACGTTCACGGTGAGCCATTACTTCTTGTTGTTTACGAGGTCTTTGATACCTGCGAGGTCAAAGCCGAGTGTGAAACGCATGGTGTTGTTGAGCGGGTTGGTTTGCGCTGTGGCAATACAATACGAGAAGTCCAAAGAGAAGATACTG
>ERZ808278.408-NODE-408-length-29899-cov-4.706440_pt1 | contig 29899 bp, 41 predicted proteins | sample MGYA00521239_ERZ808278 | MGnify/ENA primary metagenome ERZ808278 (study PRJEB31516, sample SAMN03275600) | gut metagenome | biome: mammalia-associated habitat; material: feces | host: Papio cynocephalus | place: Kenya | collected 2012-07-17 ... | reverse complement strand
GCATCTTTTACGCCATTGAGTAATACTATTAAAGTATATGGTTAGTATACTAGTAGAATAGGATGTAGTATACCTTATAAGATAACAGATTGGGGTGAGAAACCACCCTCGATGTATTTAATTGGTGATATACAGGATATACCTTTAATTGATTGGCAATTAGATCACTTTAGATGTAATTCCTCATCTTTAAAGATAGATCTTACTTTAGATTGTGATGATGTTAACTTAGCAGAATGTGGTATAACAAGCTATACAGGCAGAGATGGTTTATTTACTGGATGTACTAATCTAATTAAATGTACTACTACTATTAAAGATAAGAATAAAGATGATTTATTTAATGGATGTATATCTCTTGAATCAATAGATGGTATTAATCTTATTAATTGTACAGGAAATAATGCCTTTAAAGATTGTATACAGTTAAAAGAGATAGATCTCACTAACATCTCTTCAATTATAAATAGTACTACCTTTATAGGATGTGATAATTTAACTAAGATAACTGGTACAATCAATAATGGTCCATTAGTTATTGAATCATTAGAAGAAGCAGATCTAACAGTATCTAATGCAGATAATTTATTTATTGGATGCCCAAAGTTATCAATATTTAATGGCAAGATATTAGGAAGTGCAGTATCTACATTTAAAGGATGCTCATCACTTATTAAGATAAATAATGATGTATTTAATGATAATATATTTAGTAATCCTTACTTTAAATATGATAATTGCTTTGAAGGATGTACTTCACTTATTGATATTCCTTTAATTCCTTCTAAAGCTAAGAATACTTCATTAAATTATATGTTTAAAGATTGTACATCGATTGTAGAGATCCCAAATGATTTAATTGTTGATGCAACCTTTAATAATGATAATATATCTTTAAAAGGAATGTTTGAAGGATGTACATCTTTAGCTAATTATCCTATAATTAATAATACTCCGATTTGGGATTGGTAGAGATTTAAAAGACTTGATAAATCAGGTAAAGAATCTAATCATTTTGATGTATTTAAATCAACTAAGATAAGTAATGAAGTTCCTGAGAGTTGGGGAGGTGTTGAATTAGGTGAAAGACCAACTATTCTGAGTAGTAATTCACTTTATAGTATTAATGGTGATATTCTCAGAATTAAATATGGCTCAATTGATGAATATCAACCAAATAGTCCTGTTTTAATACCTAGAGGTATTGAATGTAGTGTATGGTTTAAAGAAGGAAGTGAATGGTGGACTAATGCTAATAAAGTTAGTGATTTTGGATCATTTGGTATGCCGATCTGGGATAAACTTACTAATCTTGAATATGCAGGTATTGGACCTGATGAGATGCAGTATGAAACAATGTTTAATGGCTTCTATTCTGCTAATTTATCATTTATAGATAGTAGATTCTTTAAAGATAATCTTGATACTATTATTATATCTCAAGTAGAGAATAATTCTTTAACTACTGTACCTACTTTACCAACTAATTGTACTGGTAAACCAGAGATATTTAATAACTTAAAAGCACTAACTACTTTAAATAGTACTTTAAAAGGATCTAAGTTTATTAGTGCTGCTGAGATGGTAGGAAATGTCAATATAGGTGATTGTCAATCATTATTTGAAGGATGTACTGATTTACTTTATATGGATAATTGGATGATTGAAGCTACTAGTTCATTTAATGCATCTTCTGCCTTTAAAGGATGTACATCATTAAAAACTGCTTATCTAAGAGATGAGAATGATTATATTGAATGCTTTAAAGATTGCACTTCATTAACTAATATAGTTATTAAAGATATAGGAGCAATAGATCTTACTAATTGCTTTGAGAATTGTACATCCTTGATTGAAACACCTACTTATAATGGTAAAAAGCTCTGGGAGTATCCAGATATAACAGGAGATCAATGTTTTAAAGGATGTACACAGTTAAAAGATTATGATGAAATACCTAATGAATGGAAATAAGGATGTATAAGAAGTATATAAGGCTAAGAAAGTATATAAATGGCAAGCCCACAGATGAATATAAGAAAGGAACACTAATCGGAGTAGTTGAAACTTGTAGTTCAGATAATTAAGCATTTTAAGGCTCATATAGCCCTTCAAATATTTAAGTTGATATGATACTAAGGTTAGGTGATAATAAGTCAGAGGTGAAGCTCCTACAAGCCTATTTAAAGGTATATCAAAGACAGTTGAAGATTGATGGTATCTTTGGTAAACAGACATTATCTGCTTTAAAGCAAGTTAAAGGAGTTGAGCAGATTAATACTAATCAGTTATCTTTAAAGATGAAGTTAGTAAGATTTATATTTAATGATAGATAGACTATAGGTAAGCTATATTTAAATGATTAGATGTTCTGCTATACTCTTGAAGATAAGAATAGAGATCTAAATAAGAATGGTAAGTTTGATGATGGATTACCTAAAGTATATGCTAAGACTTGTATACCATTTGGTACTTATAAAGTCATAGTAAACTATAGCCCAAAGTTTAAAAGATTAATGCCAAGATTGCTTAATGTGCCTTATTTTGAAGGAATACTAATGCATAGTGGTTATAATGAATTAAACAGTGCAGGATGTATTTTACTCTCTGATAAGATAGTAGACAAGCATACTACAAACTCAAAAAAAATATTCGAGGATTTATTTGAAATCTTGAATATCTTTAAAACTAGTGAAATATCTATAGTATGACAGAAGATATATCTGGTTTTAATTACTAGATAAGCAATTTTGGTAGAGTTAAGAACAACAAAGGAAAACTAATCAAACCTCATATAAATAAATGTGGTTATATAGAACTACATTTAGGAAAAGATGGTAAGCATTATAACAGAAAGATACATAGATTAGTCGCTGAAGCATTTATCCCAAATCCAGATTAGCTTCCACAGGTAGATCATATTGATACAGATAAGGCTAATAATATTGTGAGTAATTTAAGATGGGTTACATCAAAAGAAAACAATAATAATCCAAAAACAATTCAAAATAAGAGATGTGGTAATGCTAAAAACAAAATAACTTAGGTATTCTCTACTAGTGGTTATTTGCTATATGAGTTTATGTCTGCCTCCGAAGCTGCAAGGTAGTTAGGTATGGATAGAAGAAAATTATGTTATTTAGCTCAGCACAATAGATCATTTAATAAGTATATATTTAAATATAAAGAGTAATGAGTGTAACTAATAAACAGAATTATGCTTTAATTGAAGTAGGTGATTTAAAAATGACAATCCCTAAGAGTTCTGTTATAATAACAGAGAGTGAAGATAGTCTTCAATTAAGATTAAATGGTAGCCGACAAGTTTTGGTATCCTTTTTAAAGACAGATGTAGATATTAATGATTTAAATAAAATACTTTATTGAAATATGGTGAATATTAAAAATGATGGTAGTGCTATCAGAATAGATTTCACTGATAATGATAAATATCTATTTGATGGTACAATTGAATGTGCTTTAAATGAACTTATTCTTTTAATTGATGAATCTGATATGGTTGTCTTTAAAAGAGCTTCAAATGGTGATGTTCTTTTTAGTCAATTAATTGATAAGATTACTATTAATGGTAATAAAACTACTAAAGATTCAATAATTGATGATTTTGGTAGTATAGGATATTCTGCAGCAGGTGGTGCAGTATCTAGTGTAAATGGTAAGACAGGTGCAGTAGTCCTTACTGCAAATGATGTAGGTACATACACTAAAGAGGAAATTGATAATGAAGTTAATGAAATAAATCAATATATAGCAGATGTTGATGATTTAGCTAATAGAGTTAATACTACTAAGCAGGATAAGCCGAATACTTATGAGTTTACTAAATCTAATAGTACATTAACTATTAAAGAAGGATCATTTACTTTTAATCAGATAAAAATAGGAGATTATATAGTAATTGATCAAAATCAGTATTCAGTAGTAAGTAAGCAAGGTTCAGGAGGTGCAGAAGGATTTAATTTAGTAATAGAGAACAATGTCCTTTATAATGGTACTGCAGGTGCTACTCAATTCTTATTTATAGAAGCAGAAAGTGCAGATACTGAAGTGACTACTTGCTCTTTAAAGACAGATGCACCTACTTGGTCTGTTATTGAAGGTAAACCATCTAACTTTGCAGACTGGAAGGCTACAGAAGGTCCAACTGTCATTTTAAATAAACCTGTTATACCTTTATTTAATAGTAGTTATTTAGCTATTATAAATGAATCAACAGGTGATCTTACTATGACTACTAATATACCTTCAGATTTAGTAGTCGGAGATCATTTAATGCTTGCTATTTATACTGGTACAATTCCTGATGTTGAATATCAATATTCAATTAATATAACTCTTGAATCTGTTAAAGGACAAGGAGATACCTTAGGAAGTTAGATGCAGACTATATCTAATTACTATTTCTCAAGTCATAATGGTATTAAATATGAAGTATCATCTGACAATCTTAAATTTTTTAAGAATATAAGTGCTTCAGAAGGATCTGGTAGTACTACTTATGAATATACAGGTACTATTAATGATACTACTGGTGATATTACTTTAACAGAGGATCTTGGTATTGATAAATTAAAGCTAGGAGACAATATAAAGATAACTGCAGGTGATATTGTTTTATCTTTAATAGTTGAAGGTACTGTTTTAAATGATAACATTACTACTTGTAGATTAAGTAGTGTATCTAGTGATTCAGTAGGCTATGAATGCAGTACAGGTGCAGAAACTTCCTTAGTATTTAAAAAGTATAGTACATTTGATCCCAAAAGTGATGAAGCATTAGCATTAGGTAGTGGTTCGGTATTAAATAGTACTAATAGTATAGCTATTGGTACTAATTGTAAGCCTAGTACCTACACAGCTGTAGCAATTGGTAATAATATAAGCACAGGTGGTATTTATGGAATACTCATAGGTGATGCTGCTTCAGGAAAAGAAGGTGCAATTGCCATAGGATATAATGCACAATGTGTGTCCTATAGCACTGCTATTGGAACTTCATCTAATGCTAATAATTACTCTGTTGCTATTGGTAATACAGCTAGGACTGCTAATAATTCTGTTGTTATAGGTGCAAAATCAGATTCAAAATTTACACCAGAAGGAGGTTTATCTGTGTATAAATCAGATACAACAGTCATTGGCTCTGATTTACACCTTGAGAAAGAGAATGATAAACTAATTATAGGATACCATCAAACCCCTGTCATTAAATATAATGAAACTGATGAATCTCAGATGCTTATTGATGGTAGTATGAGACAAGTAGGATCAAAACCTGTATTAATTACTCAATCTGAATATGATGCTCTTGATAAGGATGCTAATACTATATATTTTATAACAGAATGATTAAAGTGGGCGATGTTAAAGTAGTAAAGGTTTATAAAGGAGAACAAGAAATAAAAGCAATCTATAAAGGAGATCAAAAAGTATTTGATAATACTTCTAATTGATGAAAAAGCTACTTATTATTCCTTTATTACTTTTAATGATTAGTTGTTCAGTTAAAAAAGAGTTTGTTGAGGTGCCTAAAGAAGTAGTTAAGGAAGTACCAGTAGAAGTAATTAAAACTGAACAGATAAAGGATAGTATATATTTAAAAGATACATTATATATAAGAGGAGATACTATTTTTAAAGATAGAGTACACTTTAAATATAATACTATTATAAGAGTAGATACTGTACCTAAGATTATTAAAGAAGAGAAGATAGTGCCGATAAAGGAAGAAAGAATAGTTGAGAAGAAATCAATTAATTGGACTTTATCAATACTTATAAGCATTGGATTACTTTTAATTGCATTATTTTTAAAGAGATTGTTAGCTCCGACCTTGGGAGGAAGCTAATAACTTTTTAAAAAGCTAGATTTTTAAAGAGATTGATTAGTAAATAAATAAATAAGGAGAGTAACTCTTAATTGAGTTGCCCTCCTTTTTATTTTTAAAGCTAATTGATTTATAAATGAATGTCCGATTTTTGAGTTTCATACATCGATTGATTGACCTTTAATGATTAGTTAATCATTGAGTACTTTTAAATCGATATGTGGCTATGTATGACCTCTCAAATACTGCTATTTTTAATGACTTGATAGTAGTCAAATTTAGGTGTCCTGCTAAGTTGCTTATTATAGAGTGTCCTGCCTATTCTCTTATAGTGACCTAGCTAATAAGGCATCATACAAAGGTACTGATCAACTATCGAGGTCGGTCTAATATAGTTATTCAACTGAGCATTAAAAGTGATGTATGGCTTTAAAAACAGTGTCATTTAAAGGATCTCAAGTCTACTATTAAAACAAAGAAGCCGACCTTATAGATAAGCCGGCTAAATTCCTTTTAAAGTGACCAAATCTCTTTTTCTCTTAATCCTCCTTTTAAAGAATATGGATTACCTTCACTTATATCAGTATTAATCTGTTTAAAAGAATAGATTCTTGAAGTATCATCTTTAATAGTACATTTAGGCTTCTTATAAAGAGGATATTCATCACTATGTTCATTTAAATATGCTATAAGTTTATTCTTTAAAGGTTCTATCTAAGATCTAACATAATTAGTAAGATAATTAATATCAGATACATCAACTGAATCACTATTATCCGACTTACCTTTAGTGATGCCTACTTCACTGATGTGCATTGCTATATAAGGCATTGAAACCTCTACTACACATAAGCCTTCTAATGGATAAATCTGTAGAAGTAACTTACTATTCAATTCTGTTAGTGTATCATCTTTAATTTGATTGATTAGCTCCATATATAAGCTATCTCCGATGATTGGTACTATATGAAGTTGCTCGGCAAGTGGTACAAAGTTCATAATCTCTGAAAGATCATAGTTTTTAGGAAATAAACTATACTGCTTTAAATAATATTCATCAATAAGATATGTTTGCATAAGATATTTTATTTTTAAATGAGTTATTCTGTTACTTTATCCTCAATATTATCATTAGTATATTCTTCATTAGTATATTCTTCAACTTCTACTTTAGTTTCAGATAACTCTTGAAGATTAAATGAAAGAGGTTTAATGATTACCTCATTATCTACACCATTAATCTTAAACATCTTATTAATAGTAGTCACAATCTCTTTCTAAAGGTTCTTAACAAGAGTTTTATTCAAGAGATTATAAGATGCTTCAAGGAATTGAGCTTCACTATTAAAACCAGTACCTTGATTATAAAGTCCGATTAAGGCAGCATTAGCAATCTTATGACTGCTAAGTATTCTGCTAATAGTTCTTTCATTATTATCAGAAAATAGATTTACATTAGATATATCCTTATCAAAAGGAGTAAAAGTAATAGGATTATCCTCACTATTATTTTTAAAGGTAATCATAACAGTATTACTATTCTCTGAGCCTTGAAACATCTTTTGAATATTATCTATAACTTGCTTTCTCTGGTTGTCATCATCTATTCTGTCTAAGGCAATAACACCATTAGCAGAGAAATTATTGATTACACTCTTTAAATCATATCTTACTAATTCTCCTTCAGTCTGTATTGCTTTAACTGCACTGTAGTAATGAGGAAGTGGATACCATTCACTATCAACTGTATATCTTTTATACCAGAAGATATATGCTTGTCCTTTTTTAATAACTTCATCTTCATTAAAACCAAATCTAGGTAGATTAAAAGGTTTATATTGTGAAGTATTAGTCCAATCTTTGCAGATCCACATATTATCAATTATATCTTCATCATTTGGTGTACCACATCTAACTGTATTAAATGGTTGATGATAAAAACTATATGTTTTACCATCTTTATTCATTATAACTTGAAATGAATATCCGCCAAATAATACTAAATCAAGTGCAAGTTTATTTATAAATGAATCCCAAGATTCACCATAATTAGGCATTAAAGAATCTGTTATAATCTATTCACCACAGATGGCAGTAGTTATAAAGTCAACACAAGCCTTATGAGTAGTACTTGTATAATACAATGAAGTTAAAAATTCAGGGAAATCATTTCTTAATCCCCAGTTAATCCATCCTAATGGGTTGATCTTTGTCTCTGGTGCATTAGGTATCTGCTTTTCTAAATTAAAAGTAACTAAATTAGGTACTTTGGGCTTATTCTTACTGCCCAAAGGTCTTCCTGGTTTTGCCATATTTAATTGATTTAAATGATTAATTGTTTATTATTAAAATATTATTTTTAATTGAAATATATTCTGTTTATTAAAAATAAATTCGGAGATACTTATAAAACAAGAAAAGTAGGACAATATCACTACTGCCCTACTTTTAAATAATTAAATTTAATAAGAAATGAAGAATTTTTATAAAGAGGTTGTCTCCCCCGACAGATTTCAACTGTCACTTTTTGGGTTAGCTCCAAATATGCTAGCAATTACATCAGGGGGCGATTGCTTTAATTAATCTGAATACCTTTAATGATTGATACTGCAAATATACTACTTTTTTGACAGAGTACCAAATTAAATCGGATAATTTTTATTTTTAAATGTGAGAGATAGATCCCGGGATGTTTTAATATATCTAGCTTTATAAATACTATATTTTTAAAGGCAATACATCATTTAAATATAAAATCTTTGGTGCATATCAGTCTTTTAACACTTTTATTTAAAGAAAAAAGAGGTTTTAGTATAGGTGAAAAAATGAACCCTTAGTAGGTGAAAAAATGAACCCCATACTACTACCTACTTACTACAACACTATAAGGCCTTGAAAGTCCTGGCGGACTTCCTCGGCTTATCAAAATCAATCTTCAGGTGGTTTTAATAGTCTATCTTATTTTTTTGCACCTACTAGACAGTTAAAAAAGTATAAAACATAGTTAAATTATTTTGCACTTCCAGAAAAATTTAGTAACTTTGTATCAGATGATTTGAGGGAAGAGTATGAGCAAATCATTAGATAAAGTAAGAATTTAAAGAAAACAGTTGAGGACATTGGTATAAAAATGAACTCTATTGAAAAGTATATAGGGGTCAAATTTACCCTTCAGATCAACTAAATTTTAAAATTCATTCGGGATCGACTGATCCCTTTATTTTTTACTTAAAGGGGGGCAAAAGTCTGCAAGCTAAGCATATAACTATTTAAGAAGACCAAAAAAACACTACCCCAAAAAAAATGTTAAACACTATAATACTATGACTAGACAGTTTATTATCGATTCAGAATTTATATCTCAGGATAGCAGATTTAAAAATATTCCCTGTGGATATATAGATAAGCAAGTTACTGGGTGTGGTTTAACTTCAGTAGCATTAGAAAATGAAGAAGATACTATCTTACTTGTACCTAAGAGAGCATTGGTAGACAATAAGGTAAAACAATATCCTAACAAGAGATTTAAAAACAGAATCTTTGGTGTATGCGGAGGTATATTTAAAGATGATGTAGATGTGTACATCAATAGCCTTAAATCCGGAGATCCTATAAAGATAATCTGCACTTATGATAGTGTATATAAAGTAGAACATTTAATTGATAGATGTCGATTTATAATTGATGAGAGTGATCAGGTATTAAAGTTATCTAAACTTAAAACAGTTGATAAAGAAGGAGGAGATATAGATGCTATTAATTATATGATGAGATTAGCTCACATTTATAAAGATAAGGTATCATTTATAAGTGCAACACCTCCTCCGATTGAATATATGCCAAGCTGGGTATCTGAATTAGATCAGATTCAATTTAAGTTTACTAATATAGTCAAAGTATATCCAATCTTATTAAAAAGGACTAATCCTTATAAGTCATTAGGTGATGAACTATTAAAACCTTTAAAAGATGAAGGCTCTGTCACATTAGGAGATCGAACATTTAGTAAAGTGATCATATTTATAAATTCAGTAGATAATATACTTAAAGTTATTAGAGATAATGATCTACCTAAAGAAGAAGTTGGTATACTTTGCTCCGATAGCACTAGAAATGCTTTAAAAATAAAAGGATACAATAAAGTTGAGGATATACTTACTAAGTATACATTTATAACATCAGTAGGCTTTGAAGGAATTGATTTATATGATAAAGAAGCTATGAATGTAGTAGTTAGTAATACTTCAAAGGCTTATCAGATAGTAGATATATACTCATCTTTAAAACAAGCTACCTCTAGACAAAGAATTAAAAGTAATCCGAACTATAATCGATATGTCTTTATTTATAATCAGAATCTTTTAGAGGAAGATGAAGAAGCAATTAAAGATGCCTTCTTTGAGCTTGAAAAGATTATAAAAGACAACTGTACATTGCTCAATGATTTAAAAGATTCACCTTTATATGACAGTACACTTAAACAATTCAATAGAGTGTCCGATTTCAGACAGTTTACTTTATTTGTTGATGGTGTTTGGGAAATAAATGAAGTAGCATTTAAAGCTATGGAGTATGAGATCTTTGAGATGAGGAAGCAGTTCTTAGCAGGATTTAATATGGTCGGATCTTTTGAACATAAACCTATAATAGTTGAAGCTCCTAAAGTTAAAAGAGAAAAGAACCCTTATAGCTATTTATCGATACTCGAGAAGTATAAACAATCATTAGAAGAAGAAATTAAATGGTCTGATGATGAAATTGAGTGTGATTCTTATAAACTTATAGATTCTTATTATAAATTGTATGGTAAGCTAACAAATAATAGTGCTTATGCTAAGCAGATGGTCGGAAATATACAGAATGACTATAATCAATTAGTAATTGAAGTAAATCGAGCAATTAAATGTGCTAGATATAAATGGTCTGATTTAAAGAAGACATTATCTAATGTTTATAAGAAACAAGGACTAACTAAATCAATTAAAATAACTGATTTAGATGAATTAGGTATACAATACTCACAAAGTAAATCAAAAGGATTAAAGTATGTGACTATTACTAGTAAATCCCGGATTTAAGGCACCCTACCTATATAGTTACTCATCAATTAAAAATGAGTTCATCAGCAAGCCTCAAAATAAATAAACATAATTTTGCACTTTCAATTAAAAATAATATATTTGTAAGGTACTTTGATTTAAAAGGAGATATTTAAAAAGTAATGAATGAAATTTATGGAACTGAACTTAATGGTATCCGATTTGCTTAGTATATTGATATTTATAGCTTTATATCCTCTTGTTATAAATGGTATAAAGTAGATTATATTAGATATAGTAAGATTAATATGTTATTTTATAAAGTAGATTAAACTAATAATTAATTTAATAAGGAAATGATGAATTACTTTCAAGAATCTGAATTAATCGGCGATAACCTATTTAAAGAATGGGCAAATCAAGTTTAGTGTTTTAAATCTATGAAGCGATAGTCACTTTATAGCAGAGTAGACTGGAGATGTATATCTATTAAAAATAATTCAATTAACTGTGAATTAAAAGTAAGAACATCTCTTAAATATCCCTCAATATTTATTGAACCAGGGAAGTATGACTTTTTAATGAATGAATACAAAGAGAAAGGTAATATTCCTTGGTTTATTAATTTAACAACAGATGGATTAGTATACATTTTTGATCTTAGAAGTGTTAAGCCTATTAGATTAACAGATGTGACTATCTATGATAAAGCTAATAGTTGTTATAAACCTGTTTAGAGATATGAATTGCCTACTGATAAAGCAATTAAGTTTAAGAATGGTATTAGAATTAAATAAACTATCAAATGAAAGAACCAATAAAAGAAGAAATTAAAAGAGCAGATTAGTTTTTAAAGGATATTGCTCCCAATCTTAAAGAGTATGTACCTAAATGGGTCAAATACTTCAATTAGAAAGGATGGATCTATTCAGATGATTTACTTTAGGATACTATCATTAAATGTTATAATGCTATTTCAAAGAATCCTATTCAAGATGGTGTATAGAAGAGCTTAGGATACCTCTTTTGTTCATTATAGATGAATTATAAAAGAGAGCAGTAGTATGCCAGAGTTAAAAATAGATCTTATATTGATAATCTTGATGAAGAGTATGAGAAATATCATTCATTAGATGATAATGCTAATATAAGAGATTTATGGACTGATTATCAAGTATATTATTTACTTATAATGGCTTAGCTTTATTTTAAAAAGGAATATGTATACTTATTAAAGATGAAGTATTTAAATAATTGGACTGATGATCAATTAAAGAAGAAGAATAAGGATTATAAATAGATAATTAAAGATATGATTACTTTTTTAAAGCAGAATATTTCAATAGATGATATTAAAGCGGATTTCAGTATTAAATATCCTGATATTGATTTATCTGAACTTTAAATCTTTTGAGGAGATCAACTATCTTCTCATCATCTTTAAATCAGAGATCATATCTTTAAAAATAGGAGGAATAGCTAATCAATCATAAAACTAATAATGGCATCTTTATATATTTGCTTTATAAGCATTATAATAATAGCATTTTTCATTGGGCATTTACCTGTATAGTTTAAAATGCCCAGATTGTTAGATTTTAAACCTTTTAATTGTCAACTCTGTTTAACTACTTGGACTAATTTTATATTATAGACCTTTATAGCCTTATTAGCAGAAAGTTGGATTTATTTTGGTTTAGGATTAATAGCAAGTGTAGTTATATTTATACTAATTAAAAGAGAAGAGAAGAAGAAATGGATGTAAATGATATTAAACTCATTAAAGAGTTATATGACAAGTATAATAAGTCAGTTAGGATCAATTCAAAGGTCTTGACTGACTTATTTAATAAAGTATTTAACAAGAAAGAGAAGGCAGTTAATTGCTCTACTTGTTTAAGACATAGATTATTTGAGTTAGTTGAATTATTGCCAACTGAAGAAGATATTAAATTTATTAATTGGGCATCTCACTTAGAAGAAGGGCATTATCCTTCATTTGAAAAGGTAGTAGACATTTATAACAGAGTATTTAAAAAGAATGAGGAGTATACTAATTGCCTACCTTGTATTAAATAGATGCTAAGTTAGCTACAATCGATATTATGAATGAAAGAAGGAGCCGATAGGCTTCTTATTTCATCAGAATTTTAAAATTATGAATGAAAGAGTATACACTTTAAAAGATATGATCATTGAAGGCTATTCAAAGACTGAATTAGCTAGGTTAATGATTAATGGTGAATTATTTAATGAATAGATTCCTTCATCTACTGCTTATAAATGGATCTCTGATGCAAAGGATCTTATTAAATAGGATAATGATGAATCTGACATACTTTATAGTAGGTTCTTAGCAGTTTATAAAGGATGTATGGATAAGAAAGATTATAATAATGCAATTAAAGCATTAAAAGAACTCAAAGAGTTTAATAATACAGATCAGAGTGATATAACTATCAAGTTTATAAAGGATTGAACATACAATTTGATATAAAACTAAATAAGAGTCAACAAGATCTCTTAGATTTAATTGAATCTGATAGCAAGTATATAATTGCTAACATTTCTCGGCAACAAGGGAAGTCAGTCCTTATGAAAGTGCTATGTACTAAATGGCTACTTGAGTCAAATCATTCAATAGGCTATGTATGTCCTGGTCTTAATCTATCAAAGAAGTTTTTCAAGGATTTAACTGCAGTTATACCTCCTAAATTACTTACTATATCTAATGGATCTGATTTAGTTATTCAGAGTATAACAGGAAGTACTTTATCCTTCTTTAGTGCCGAGCAATCAAACAGAATAAGAGGTAATACATTTGATTATTTAATACTTGATGAGGTAGCTTTCTTTAAAGAAGATAAACAGAATCATATATGGTATTCAGTGCTTCAACCTGCTACCAAGGTTAAAGGTAAGAAGATAATATTAGTAAGTACACCTAATGGCAAAGATAATTTCTTTTATGATATGGCTCAATTAGCTATTAATGGTAAGAAAGGATATTCATACATTAAAAGGACTATATATGATGATGCCTTTATAAATGATATTGATGAATTAAAATCATAGACACCTGATTTAGCTTGGAAGCAAGAATATCTATGTGAATTTATAGATGGTAGTGGATCTTACTTTACTAATTATCATCAATGTTATATAGATGATATGATATTTAATGCTAATGAACCTTTATGGGCAGGGATTGATTGGTCATCAACTGGTAAAGATGAAACAATCCTTACTTTTATAAATAAGAGCAATCAAATTAAATAGTATAAGATAGAAGGCAGTTTAGATAATAAATATCAATAGATTGCCGATTTAATTAATAAGTATAATCCAATAGCTACTTATGCAGAGTCAAATTCAATAGGTAGTGTGATGATTAATGAATTAAAGAAGCTAACTACTAAATATATAAAGCCATTTACTACTACTAATGAATCAAAGACAGAGATAATAACTGAATTAGCTCTACAATTAGAAAAAGGTCAATTAGTTTATAATGATATTGAATTAGATAGATAGCTTGGTGCATTTGGTTATTCAATTACTAAATCAAAGAAGATTGCATTTAATGGTGTAAAGGAGCATGATGATAGATGCTTATCACTTGCCTTTGCTTTAAAAGCTAAGAAAGATAATCCACTTTATAACTAGAATAAAATAGTATTTATATGAATTTTGGAAGTATAACAGTACCTACTAAGTGGGATCAAATAACTCTTAAACAATTTAGTGATTTAATGAAGATATATGATAAAAAAGGAGATATAGTTGATATTATATCTCTTTTATCAGGTAAGAGTAAAAATGAGATCAGACAATATCCTACAGACTTTATAGATGCAATAATGGGATAGCTCTTATTCTTAGATGAACCTTTAAATATAAAAGAGAGTCCATCTATTGAGATTAATGGTAAAGTATATAGTATTAATTATCTTGAGAAACTAAAGTTTGGTGAGTTTACTGATATTGATACTATTATAAAACAAGATAAGTTTAATTATCCTGCTATTCTTGCTATTCTTTGCAGATTAGATGGTGAGATTTATAATGATGACTTTATAGCTAATAAATTAGATGAAAGAATTAAAATGTTTGAGCAGCTAAGTATAAGTATTGCTTTAAAAGTATTGAATTTTTTTTTATACTTAGGAGAGAGATATATGATTCATACCCAAAAGTCTTTAGTTCTGAAGGAAGGCAAGGAAATAGCAAACCAATATGTGCAGGCTATAAAAGATTCACTGAAGGATGGGCATTTCAAAAAGTTAGATATGATTTATGCCAAGATAGAATTGAAAAGATTGACCAAATCTCTCAAATCTATTTAACTACTATACTTCAGTATCTCTCATTTAAAAATGATGAAAGTATAGCAAGAGAAGAACAAGATAAATTTGAGGACAGTTTAAGGAAAGCAAGGAAATAATGATAAAAGAACCTATTAAACTTATTGAACAAGTAGCATTATCAATCGGATCTGTCAGAACCTTTAAATATTAGGATAAGATCCTTAATAATGCACAACCTAATAATCTGAACTATTAGGTAACAGTTGAAACTGATGGTTATTTTCAATCAATTAATGAAGCAATGACCTTATCTTTAAATATGAGTGTTATGAGCTTTGTTAAAGAAGATGAGTTATCAGTACAAGATAAAGCAATGCAGATTGGGCTTAATATCATTTATAAACTGATTGATGAAGGCTTAAGTATTAAAGATTATACAGTATTGTTATTTACTAAGTATACAGATGATAGTTGTTCAGGTGCAAGATTCACTTTAAATATAGTATTGCCTTTAAACTTCTGTCCTGTTGATGATAGTGAAGATGAGGTCTTAATACCTACTATTAAACTTAATATATGAAGGATTTTATGAAGTTAATTAGTGATGAATTATATATCCTACTTGAATGGACTATGAAACAGTATAATTTAAGTAATTCATCATTAAATAGATAGGCTAAGATTGAGATTAAAGATAACTTCTTCCTACTTATCTTTCCTGATTATGTTGAATATGTGAATTATGGCAGAAAACCTAATGCTAAGATGCCACCTACTGATGCAATTATTAAATGGGCAAGATTAAAAGGAATAAGTACTGATAATAATACTATCTGGGCAATCAGACAAGGCATTAAAAGATCAGGTATTAAAGCAAGGCCAGTTCTTGATCTATTATTTAAAGAATCTGAAGAAAGATGGATGACTAAATGGGCAGATCAAGTATTTGAGATAATTATTGAAGAATTAACTAAATGGTTTAGTAAATGAACATATTATATGATGGTATGAGCAATCCTACTGGTTTAATTACTCTTACAAATGTACCAAATATACTTACTATTGAGAGTGATTCAGTTACAGGATCAAAATCAGAACTAACTATATTTATATATGATTTAAATAATGTAGATCTTAATTAGGAGTATTATCTTACTATTAATGATATTACTATCAATAGTAGTACTACTTAGCAATCAAGATCCTTTTGGGTTACTAATAATAATGATACTCAGTCAAAGAATAGTGTAGCAGCATCAATAGTAAAAGCATTGAGAGCTAGTAACCTAGTAGGATATGATATATTTCAAATGACATCATTAGGATTCTTAACTAATGCAGTAGTCATTAGATCTAAAGAGATAGGAGAGCAGTATAACATTAAATACAGTACTAATTTTACTCCTTTATCATTCTCAAATAAGAATGGCAGTACTACAGATGAACTCAATGGCTCAAAGATTAATATTGACATTTATAGTAGAGATGAATATGTAACTTCTTTAGAAAAGAGCTATTATAAAGATAAAATAGATTTCAATTTATCTAATATCTTAAGCAGTATAACAGAATATGATTATTTAACTCCTTATAGATTATCTATTTCTAAAGAGAAGGATGGATTGATAAGTACTCTAGGATATATTAGTAATTTATATTCAACTATTGGGTATATGGTTAATCAAGGAGATAAATACTTACTTGGTACTACATTTGCTTAGAATGTAAACAGAGGATCTGAAAGGGATGTATATAATAAGACTGTTCTTTATACATATCTCCCTGAAATACCTATAGGAATCTATGGATCTTCATCTTTAAATATAAGTATTAATTATTTAGATAGCTCAAAAGAGACAATCAGAGAAGATAGTTATAATTTCATTATATCTAATGGATATGCTTATCATACTATATATTTAGATAGTGAATAGTTTAATTAGGCTCATTATATTGATTTAGTTATACCTCAAATCGGCACTATTAGATATAATGTTATAAAGCCATTAGATGCTACTTCTTATTGCCAAAGAATATGGTATCATAATAGTTATGGTGGTATTTCCTTCTTTGATTTTACTGGTGAAAGAACAGAAAACCATACAACAGAGAATGATACTTATTCTTCAAATATATTTGATTATTATAGATCTGATACATTAGAACAAGAGAAGATATATAATAAACAGAATAAGATAGTAGTAACTATTAAATCTCATTTAATGGATAATGATGCTAAATGGTAGTTTAGTGATATGCTTCAAAGTTATGATGTTTGGACTGAGATTAATGGTTAGAAATATAAGATTATAATATCTACTTTAAAAGTAGATCCTACTGATACAGATGTTTATCAAGCTACAATGACTTATACTTATTCATTACTTTAAAAATAGATATGAACAGCCTTGAAATATATGTAAATCAATAGCTAGTTGACATATTAAATAGGAGTAGTATTAACTTGAGATTAAATAATCAAGTATATAATCCAACAGAAGTAAATACTAAACAAGCAGAGTATTCATTTAGCTTTAATCTGCCTACTACACCTACTAATAATAAGATATTTGGATATGCTAATGAGCTAGCTAAGATAAATAAATTCAGAATGACTTATCCGACTGAAGTTTATAGTGATGGGCATTTAATCTTTAGTGGATAGTTAAGAATACAATCAATTCAGAAAGGATTTTATAATGTCAATCTAGTCAATATAAAGATAAATACATTAGAAGATATATTTGGTGAAATGACTCTTAATTAGCTTAATTGGAGTATTCCTTTTAATGTAGTAGATACTATTAATGCTTTAAATCTTGATAGTGATAGTAAGATATTCTTTCCTTTAATTAGTTATGGTGCCTTTTAGAAGGAACCAAAGAGTACAGAGTATGATTATAATATCTATACTAGTAAGTTTTAGATTGATAAAACTAATAAATGGTATTATGAATCATTCTATCCTTCAATTAATCTATTAGAATTGATTGTTAGATTCTTTAATTAGAAAGGATATACAGTTAAAGGTAATATATTTAATGATAACATTATAAATAGCTTATATACTTCAATTAACTTAGAAGATAAACAGTATCCAGTTTATAATTTAGCTAATCCCTTGCTCGGAAGTGCATCAATTAGATGTCAGTTTAGTAATTATTTAAATAAGAATACAGGAGAACAAAGAGAAGCTCAATATCTTCAGCATAACTTATCATTTCCTTATTTACCAATAGGAGATGAATATAATTTTAATTCAGTGAGTATCTATGACTTGTGGAGTGAAGATAATTCATTAGTTACATCTAATAATAAGTCATTTCTTTATAATGAAGGAGAAAATTGTATAGTAATCCCTGCAGATGGCTTATATAAGATAAGATTGACTACTAAAGGTAGATTACCTGATCAGACAGTTAAAACTTATGAATATAAAGTATTAACAGGTGAAGTAATGTACTGGCCAGTCACTTTAAATACTGAATTGCAAAGAGATATGCCGATTGAGATTCAATTAGTAAGAAATACTAATGAATGTGAGCTAATTAAAGGCAGTTATCAATGGACTTATAAAGATGGTGATAGATCTAATGAAAAGAACTGGCTTTGTGCTTATCCTCATGAGAATCTGTATAGCAACCTTAATCCTTCAGAAGCTAATGCTCGATACACAAGAGGAGGTAATATAGATAGGAGAGCATTTAATGATTTTAATGAGGATAGGAAGCATAGAACAGGTAACTTTGGTGGATATATACCTAAACCAGGAGAACTATTAGCATTTGATCCTTATGTGAATGAAAACTTCATTTGTGGGTTCAGTACTATGAGTAGTGGTACTCATTCAGTCATTAAAAATGGATATTCTTGGAATGATAGTACTGAGAATAATAGTAGATATAATACAAGTGGCTATTGGAGAATAGATTATACAGGTAGAGGGACAGAACAAGAAGCTACATACATTAAAACAGAGTTTAATAAGTGTGATCTTACTGATGCTACTCAATCATTTAGTATATCTAATTAGACATTTAATTCTTATCTTGAATGTATTGTTGAGCTTAAAAGAAATGACATCTTAGTACTTAAAGCACTTATAAGAGATTGGTATCAAGCAATTTATAAGATTGATTTAGATGTAACTGTTGAAATAGAAGCATATAGCCCAAAGGATATAAATTCAATAGAAGCAGAAGGAAGATCATTTACTTCTCCTAGTTAGTTTGATAAAGATCTTAACTTAGGATAGTTCTTAAATAATAAAACTAAAGTATCTGACTTCATACAGAACTTTATAAATGAATTTAATCTATCATTTATAAATGAAGGTAAGTAGATCTACTTAGATACTCAATATCTTGGTATTGATAAGTAGGTATATGCCCTTAATTTAGATAATAGAGTGCAAGAGAGTGAATCCAGTTTAATTGATTATCCTAATTCACTACAAGTTAAATATAAAATAGATACAGAAGAATGGGGATTTGAGAAGAGTGTACCTCCTGATAAGATAAATGAAAATAACTGGGCAGATTATGGTGATTATCAATCTGATAAAATCATATTTAATAGTGATCAAACAGATCAATCAGTACAACTTGATACTTCATATTGTTGGTATGATACTTTTAAACTTTTAAATCAAAGTGATGAAGAGATAGGAAGTATTGATATTCCTGTTATAAGTAAATACAGTTATATGATAGATGGTTATTCTTATGAGAAGAGTATGTAGGTTGATGGTAAAGGTTAGGCTATGAGATATTGGTTTAAAGATAGATTAACTGATTATACTGTATTAGTTAATGGTAAATATCCAGTAAATATCTATTTAGTTACTAATTAGAAGGATAATACTCCTCTTAATTATAAATCAGATGGATTATTAGGTAGATACTTTAATATTTCAAACAATCTCTCATTTAACTATGTAACCATTAAAGTATATTTAAATGCAGATGAGTATTTACTTTTAAAGAATGGTGCAAAGGTTATCTTTGATAGTGATATATACTTAGTAAGTGAGATAAGTGGTTGGGATGCTATGGGATTAAATCAAACAGAATTAAAACTAATTAAATATGGCAACTAAAGAGTTTACAATTCAGATTAATGGTGTTGATCAGTCTATAAATGCAGTAGATGCACTTATAAAGAGATTAAATGTACTAAGTGATTAGCTAAATAAATTAGGAGCTAATATAGATATATCAGGACTTCAAACAAGTATAAATGAGATAAAGGATTCATTAGCTACTAATGCAGAACAATGGACTGATGTAGATAGTAAGATAAAAGAAGCAACTGACAGTGTAGTTAAATTAGAACAATCCTTTAATAAGATAGTAAATCCTTTTAAATCAGAGAATGTCAAGGAATATTCTTCAGAAGTTGATAAATTAAATAACTCTTTAAATGAAGCATCTCAGAAAGAGATCAAGCCATTAAAGAGTGAAGGGTTATCAGAAGCTAAGAAGAGTGCTGATGCTTTATCAGGAAGTCTGAAACAAGTCAAGAATAGTGTCGATGAAGTAGTAAGAGCCGAGGATCAATTAGGTACTAAGTTGACTGTCAACTTAAAAGGAATGACTTTATAGTTTGATGATGTTGATCAAGCTATTGGTGTTCTTGAGGATAAATTAAAGCAATTAGCACTTACAGGTCAAAAGAATAGTGATCAATTCAAAGAGATTCAATCTGAACTTGTTAATCTTAAAAGAGTAAGTCAATAGACTGAAAAATCAATTGAAACAGAGTTCGGAGGTGGATTATCTAATGTTATAAATAAAATAAGTAAGATTACTTCATTTGCTTCAGTAGGTACAGGTATTCAAGGATTGTTTAATGTTGATAGCAGTGAAATAAATGATGTACTTAATAAGTTTACATCATTAACCTTGATAATGCAAGGATTAAATACCTTACAACAGCAATTAAATCAAGGATTAGGTAATCAAAATACATTAATATCAGAGCTAACACAACAATATAATCAATTTATTGAACAGAATAATGTTTAGCTTGTTGATGCTGATAATCTATCTAATGAATTAGATAAAGCAAGAGAATCTTTTGATGCTTTCTTTGATGAAACAGGACCAGGTTTAAAAGATCTTAGATAGCAATTTAGTGAAATAGCAGATGAAATCTTTGAATCTTTAAACACAGAAGGACTTGAAGAAGAAGCAGATCGGATTTCCGATATTGTTCAAAATTTAGTAGATATAAACTCAATATCTTTATCTCATGCAGACTTAGGACCACTTTTAGCTGATTTACAGGATTTATTAGATATAGGAGATCTAACAGAAAATCAATTTAATAAGCTAAGTAATGCTGTTTTTGACTTTAAAGATCAATTATCACCTGTTACAGCTAAAATAGCAGAATTAGAAGGTAAACTTCAGAATATGAATAAACCTTTTGGTAAAATGAAGTCAGCAGCAGCAGGGTTTGCTAGTTCTATTGGTAATATTGTTAAGTCTTTTGGTCCTTTATTGCTTCAAACAGCAGCAGTGAGTGCAGCTATTTATGCTTTGGGGAAGGTATTTGAATGGGCAAAGAATAAATTCTTCAAAGGATGGCTTGTAGATAGTTTAAAGACTCAACAAAATCAACTTGAGCAAACAGATTATCAATTATAGCTGTATATAGATAGTTTGGAGTAGCTTTATTCATTAGGATCTATTTCTACCATTTCTAAACTAGAGAAAGAGTTTGATGCTTATAATAATGCATTGAAAACTACACTAGAAAACACTAGAAACTTATTAAAAGAAGGTAAATCACTTAAAGAACTTTTTAAAGATGGTGTATTTAGTGCAGGTATTCAATGGTAGCTTAATCTTAATGATCTTACTCAATCTGAGCAGGATTTAATTAAAGTAAATGCAATTTTAAGAGAAGCTGTTATAACAAATAAAACATTAAGTCAATTAGCAAGAGAAGGAAGGATAGGTAAAGAGTATGCTAGTGCTTGGGAAACAGCAGGAGGTGCTGCAGAGGCTTATGCTCAATCTACTGAAGCAATATTAAATCTTGTATCCTATAAACTTAGGACTTTTGATACTACAAAGGCTACAAAAGAGCAGTGGGATGAATTATTCAAGTTTATAAATCAAGAATGGGTATAGCTTGCTTTAAAAGAGATTCCTGTACTATTCCCTAAGGATAAATAGCTCACAGCTATGAATACACTTATAACTCAGATGCAACAGTATTATAAATTGCTATATGGTGTTAATGCAGAGCTTGTTAAAGCTAATAACTCACTGGGTGATTTAACCACTAAATACAGAATAGAAGCTATCTCAGATCCTTATCAAAGATAGTTAGAACAATTAAGAGAAGAAAGAAGAAAAGCTATTAATGAAGCAAAACAAGCTACTAATGATGTTAAATAGCAGCGAGAACTTATAAATTAGATCAATGCAGCATTTGATAGGAGAGAGAAAGATGCAAAAGAAGCGCATCAAAAGGAAATAGATGCCCAGAATAAAGAAGCACTAGCTAAAAGACAAGAACAAGCTCAAAAACTTCAATAGATTAATGATAAGATCATTGAAAACAATATAGCATCCTTAAAAGAAGGATTAGATAAGGAATTAATACAAATTGAGCATCAAAGAGATATTGAATTAAGAGAAGCAAAAGAATCCGGAATAAAAGTAGGTGAACAGACAGTTGCAATCAATAAAAAGTATGATGCCCAAGTATTAAAAGCTAAAAAAGAGTTTTATCAAGAATAGAAAGATCTTTTAGATGATTGGTTTAATTATCTCTGGGAAAATCAGCAAAAAATAAGAGATATTGAAAATGAAGTAGAGCTTAGTAGTATTAAATTAGTAGCTGCAGGTAAAAGAGATCAACTTAGGTACACAGAGGATGATGTAGCTACAATCTCAGCATATCATAAAGAGTTAAAAGCTATAAATGCAGAAGAAATCACTAAGAGTGCAGAAGAAAAAAAGAAGAAAATAAAGGATTTAGAAGCTAAAGACTTATTAGAAGCAGAGAAGAACTACAAAGAAAGATTGAAGATGTGGGCAGATATGTATGATAAAGGATTTTTCTATGATAAAGAGTATTTTGAGAATTATAATAATCTAACAGAAAAACAAAGAAAGAAGCATGAACAAGATGCTCTTGAAGCCTTTCATCAAAGACTTGAAGATGAAGAAGATCAATATGAAGAACTATCAGGTGCATATAAAGAGAAATATAGGCAATAGATCCTTGAAACAGATGAAGAAACTAATACTCAATTAAAAGATAATGCTTATAATACTTGGCAGGAGATAGCTTAGATAATAGATGAAGGTGTTAATGCAGTTGAAGGAGCAGAAGTTTCAACTAATTACTTAGGTATCATTGATTTTAAGAGTACAAAGCAAGATTTTGAGCAACAAGAGAAGGCTTTACAAAAATATCTCCTTGATATTAAATATGCCTACTTCCAAGCACTTGATGATTTAGATAAAGGAGAGATTTCCTTTACTCAATTTAAAGATCTTGAAAAGAATCTATTAAATACAGAGCAGAACATATATGAGAAGTTTGAAGAGCTCGGCAAGGTTGAAAAGACACTACTTCAAGACACTGTAAATAGCTATATACAGTATGTATCTCAATATGTTAATATCTTAGGTGATCTCTGGAGTACATTTAATGATATACAATTATCTAAATTAGATCAAGAGAAACAAAGATTAGAAGAAGAGTATAATATGCTAGAAGAAGCATATAAGAAGCAAGAAGAGTTAACTCAGAAACATACTGATAAACTAAATGATATTGAAGATGAATTAAAAGAGAGTAGAGGTGATAGAAGACAACATTTAATTGAGCAATTAAATAAAGAAAGAGAAGCTATGTTAGATAGCTTAGCAGAAGAACAAAGAATTGATCAAGAAAAAGAAGAAACAAAGAAGAAGCAAGATGCCATTGAGAAGAAGAGGAAAGAACAAGAGAAGAAGAACTCAATAGTACAGGCAATGATCAATACCTTTACTGCAGTTACTAATGCATTAGCAGTTCAACCATTTTGGGTAGGTGTTGCTTTATCTAGTGTAGCACTTGCAATGGGATTAGCTAATGTAGCCCAGATAAAGAAGCAGAAGTATGCTAATGGTGGATTACTTATTGGTAATAGTCATCAACAAGGTGGTATACCTGTTGGTAATACTGGGATTGAAGTAGAAGGTAATGAATATGTAGTTAATAAACAATCTACAAGAGATAATCTACCTTTAATTGATTATATTAATAAATCTAGAAGGAAATTAACTCAAGAAGATATAAATCAGTTCTTTGATAAACCATCTAATAAGAAATATGCAGATGGTGGTTTACTTCCTTCAATTAATGAGCCTCAGCTTAGTTCAGTAGTATATATATAGGATGATAGGCCTATAGTAGCTCAAATAGTTGATATAGTGAATAGTGCTGATAATTATAGGTAGATCCGAGTACTTAGTGGGTTGAGTTCATAAATACTTATTTTTAAAGATGTGAGAGCCTTGTGAGTGAGCTAACTAAGTCCGCCGAATATAGTTAATCAAGTCGGCATATTAAATCGATACAATGGTCTGAAATAGCCTGATTTATTGAGGTGAATAGCAGAGAATAATCATTCACACTTATAATAAGGAAGTGAAGTCACTGGGATATTTTACTTTTAAAGATAGATTAAAGTCACTTTACTTTTTAAAGATAATCTCTATTTAAATATGAGACATTTATAAATGAATCTATACTTTAAATATCATTCCCGATATTCAATTTATAAATCTGACATACTTCCGAGTGCTCAAATTAACTCAAAAGACTGTTATATATGATCCTGATTTAAAGATAAGGACTGTATCTATTGGTTCCTTTTAAATCTTTAGGTTGCAAAAATCAGCAAAAAATGGCTATAGAATATCTCGAATCTAGTTTTTTCTGCAACCGACTTAATCGACTTAAATCGATTGATTACTTTCTTTATCTTTAAATCAAGCTCATCTGTTTTTAAATATAAAGAGTTTATACCTGATTTAAATATAGTCATTTAAAATATCGATTTATGGGTATCTCACATTTAAAAATAACTATTTATAATAGAGCAATTTAAAGGAGTCATATTTAATATGTATATGAGTCCTGGGTACATTTTATTTTAGGTATACTGAAGAGTACTGTATTCATCATTAAAACAAGGTTTCCTCTTTAAATCAACAATTGTCAACATTTGTCAAATCAAATCTATATCTTAATGATAAAACAATTTAATAAGAACAGAAAGGCATATATGTTTATTTTTAGCATATTTGTAACAATATTTGGTTGTATATTACTTATATGTGGCTTTATAGTAGCTCCTTTAGGTGTTATCGATCATTCAGTTATAATAAGTGCAGGAGAAGTATTAACATTTGCCGGATCTGTTATAGGTATTAATACTTTAGCTAAAAGAAGCAATGAAAGTATACAAAGTAACAAAGAATAGTGATTGTTATGCAGTATCATTAGTAAATGAAGGAGCTATTGAAAGTGATTTCATCTATTTAAATAAACAATCATTAATTCAATTAAATGAAGAGAAGAGATTAGTTGTTGGAGCAGTACTTATTCCTGATAAGCTAATCTATAGATGTATGAATGGTCAAGAGTTTTATATTAGCTTCTCAAAAGAAGTAATTGAAGAGCTTGCTCAAAACTTTTTGATTAATCCTCATCAAATAACTGCAGATCACCAAGAAGAGATTAATGATGTATATGTAGTTGAATCTTGGATTAAGAATAGCAATGAAGATAAGAGTACAGCATTAGGATTAAATGAACCTATTGGTACTTGGTTTATTTCATTGAAGATATTTAATGATGAGATATGGCAACATATTAAATCTGGACATTATAAAGGATTTAGTATTGAAGCCTTTGTAGATCTTGAGGAAATTATAAATAATAATGTTAAACTATCTATGGATCAAGAATTTATTGATAAACTGAAAGAGATTATCAAAGAATGTATCAATCCTGTTGAGGAGGAGGTTAAAGAGGAAGTAGTCCTTGAGGATGCTACTGAAACTCCTTCTGAAGAGCCTACTAATTCCTTAGAGGAGGAGAATAAGAAGCTCAAAGAGGATATTGCTAACTTAGTAGCAGAAGTTGAAAGACTTAAGGCAGAGAGAGATGAGCTTGAAAGTAAGTTGAATGATTTAAAGATTGAAAAAGATAAAGCAGATGAGGAACTTGTTAAGATGTCAAAGCAGCCTTCAATTAATCCTGTTAAATCAGTTAATAATGGACTTAACTATAGTGCTGCTATTAAATTTATAACTTCTAAATAATAAATAAGTAATATGGCTAATTTTACTGATGTAACTAATCTCACTTATAGTGGTGAGTATGCAAAAGAGATCTTTATTAAGAATCTCTATGAATCAAAATTGAAGAATTATGGCATTACTTATATGCCTGGTGTTAAAAGTAAGCAACAGCTTGTAAGTGGTGAAGTATCTGATCTTTATCAGAAGTTTACTTGTCCTTTTAGTCCTAATGGTGAGGCAACACTCAGTGAAAAGTGGATTGAAGGAGTACCTATGAAGGTTAATCTTGAGCAGTGTTATGATGCTTTCTGGAATACCTTTATGGCTGCTCAAACAGAAGTATCTTTGAATGGTGGTATACCTCAGACCTTCTTTGATTGGTTCTTTAATGGTGTATTGCTCCCTGAACTTGGTAAAGAGTATGAGGACATCTTCTGGAATGGTGATAAAGCTAATGGTGCTACTGATACTTTAAAGATTGCAGATGGTCTTGTAGCACAATTTAAAGCAGACAATAAGGTTAATAAGGTTGTAGGTGCAGCTATTACAGTTGATAATGCAGTATCTCAAGTAGAAGCAGTTGCTCTTAAAGGTATTGAAGCAGCAGGAGTAGCTAATATGGATGATTTCAAGATCTTTATGAATGTGAATGATGTTAGATTGCTCCGAGTAGCACTTGCTAAGGAAGCTATCTTGAATACCCAGGTTTGGGCTAACTTTGGTAAGGAAGGTGATACTATCTATGCATTTGGATTTGAGATTGTACCTTGTAACATAGCAAAAGATACTATTGTGCTTGCACCTGCTAAGAATTTGGTACTTGGTTATGATGTAGCAGATTCAGAGCTTAGTTATAAGATCATTGATATGAGAGATAATACACTTGATAATACTTTCCGAGTTGGTGTTATTACTAACATTGCAGTAGGATATGTATATCCTGAGCTTATAGTACTTTCAAGTAAGGCATAACATTTAATTTGATATATAATTATGGCAGTTTGTAAATTAAATACTGATATTCTTAAGAGTACCTTCTGTGGTTACTCACTTAAACAAATTACTCAACTTTATCTTGCTAATTATGAGGATGTGACTGCTACTACTGTTGGTGCTCCTACAGAAGGCACTGGAGTTGAAGTAAAGACTATCACTCTTGCTCAGAGTGCTAAGTTTTATAAGATTGATCCTGCTAAGGATACTGCTACCTTTACTGATTCACTTCAGGTAGGTGATGGTGGTTCAAAATACCGCCAATCTTCAATCACTTGGAACATTACTGGTGAATATACTCCTGCAATGGTAGATAATCTTGATGCATTGTCACTTGGTAAGTATATAATTGTTGCTAAGCTCTCAGATGGTAGCTATATTATGTTTGGTAGACTTACTCCGATGGAAGCAGACACTACTTCACTTGAAAGTGCTGCAGAAGCTACTGGATTTAATGGTATAACAGTTACTTTTACTAATAATACTGTTGAAGCACCTCTTCCTCTCTCGGAAGCTGCAGTTAATACAGTTCTTGGTACTGAGTGAAAATAGCTGAAAGCATTCTACTTTATAAATGAGATATACCGATGAATTAATCGGTTAAAATAGCCGGCTAATTAATAGTTAGTCGGCTTTTCTTTTAATATTTAAATGAATTGCAATTATAAACTTGGTAAATTAAAGCCATTCATCTATTTAATAAGAGATTTACTTTATAAAGAAGTAGATTATAAAGTATATATAGTAGGTGGATAGATAACTAAATTAAATCTGAATAATGTATCATTTAATGAAGAAGAATCATCTAAAAATAGATTTAAATTCAATACTTCAGTAACAGGAACTATCGATCGATTAATAGATGATACATTTATAAGATCTAATCAATTTAAAATAGTAGTTGAAGATCAAGAAGGAATATAGTACTTAGTCAGCCCAGAATTTAATGCTAAATATACTTCATCACTCACTTTAAATCAAGGAGGAATAACTCAATAGTTTATTTTTAATACATAGTCTAATATTAATACTAAGATCTTAGATACAAAGATAGTTAGTAAAGCTATTGATCAAGTATGTGAGTATAGTCCGATTGGTATAAAGGATGTATATTATAAAACTAATCAATGGATTAAATTTAATTGGTTGAGTTGTGAATATCAGAAGACTTTTAATGGTAATCAAATAGATATTCAATGTACAGTTACTATACCAGTTGAAGATAATAATCTTCATTATGAACTTATAAAGAATAGGCAATCTTTAAAGATAGAGCTATTAGATCAATTTATAATTGAAGATGATTTAATTGTTAGCTATACTAGACAAACATCCCAAACAAATGATCCGGATTTATTTACTCTTACATTTAAAAAGAGTACTAATTCTGATTTAATTGGTATAACTAAATCTAATAAATAGCTTAGATGGATTGATACATCAGATTATATATGTGATGGCTTATCTAAATATATTAAACAGTCTGAATAGATCTCAACTGATGGTACTAATTGGACTAATACTGGATAGTATAGAAAAGGATATTTAATTCAATCTAATTCAGTTGATTGTGGGTATATTACCTTATCTAGATGGATTGAAACTGATGAATATCTATGTATAGGATTAAATGCATACATTAAAGAGAAAGAATAGATACAAGTAAATGATGTATGGCAAGATACAGGTAAATATCGAGCAGGAAGATTATATGAAATCAATTCAGATGAATGTGGTTATTCAGTTATTGAATGGATTCCTGAAGGATACATCTGTGAAGAGTATAATGAAGAGATAACTTGGAAATTAATCCCTGATGAGTATATCTGCAGTGAAGTATTATAAATATCAAAAGTATTAGAAGTATTTAAATGGTATACCTCAAAATGAATACAAGAAGGGACAAATAATTGATATAAATGATTATCCTTCTAAAGAAGAATGTGAATTAGGTATACAGATTAGATGGATTGAAACTGAAGATACTATTTGCAATGGATATTCACTTTATAAGAAAGAGATCCGATAGAGATTAATTGATAATGAATGGATCCCAGATGGTTAGTGGAGATTAGGATAGCTAATTGAAGAAAATTCAACTTAGTGTGGTTGGCAACTACTTACTAAATGGTAGTTAACTGGTAAAACAAGATGTAGTGGATTTATTCTTCAAACAGAGTATCAAAAGTATCAATCAACAGACTTAGGACAAACTTGGCAATCAATAGATGAATATAAATATGAGGATACTGATAAATATAGCAGTGAGTGTATTCCTTTAAGTAAACCTTTAGTATATGAAGTTGATTCATTAACAGAGATGAATATCTATATACCAAAAAGACCATTCTTTGTTGATTATGGTGATGGTATTAAAGAGAATGTAGCATCTTC
>ERZ808278.406-NODE-406-length-29993-cov-4.450865_pt1 | contig 29993 bp, 14 predicted proteins | sample MGYA00521239_ERZ808278 | MGnify/ENA primary metagenome ERZ808278 (study PRJEB31516, sample SAMN03275600) | gut metagenome | biome: mammalia-associated habitat; material: feces | host: Papio cynocephalus | place: Kenya | collected 2012-07-17 ... | reverse complement strand
ATTTGTAAGCCTTTGTAGTTTATTTAAGGTATTCTTTTGCCGTGCGCCAGAATTCGGGGCTTTCCACGGGCGCGTCGTCAAGTTCCCAGAACTGCGTCATCGTCCGTTCTTTAACTGGGGTCTTCGCACATTCCGCCATATACGCCTTCAATTTTTCAAGCGTTACGGCGTTTTCGGGCTTAAAATCCTCGCTGTTTACGTATTTTTTGATAAATTCCGACATCGCGACCGCGGACGGCTCGTTTTCGTCGAGCCCCGTGAGGTTAAGCCCGCACACAAGCAGGCTGCCGCTATCGACCTTGATTTCAAACAAATAGGCAAAATCCCTGAGCGTCCTGTCCGGCATAAGTTCGGGCAGGTTGTAAGCGTCCTTATATGCGTCGAAACGGTCGCGCGAGCTTTTATCAATCCCCGAAACGAGTTTTTTCGCTTTAACGGGGAAATCGTCGAGATTGATTTTGTCGCAATCCTCGCTTATCGCGCCGAAATTGAAATCGTAATATTCTTCGCACGGAAAACCGTATTTGTTAAGCGTGTTTTTTTCGTTTATACCGCCGAAATTCGTGCCTCTGTCCCAAATGACGGGCTTAAAACGATTCCAACTCGCCTTAAACGCGTATTTCGGGCTTTTTATATCGGAATTGCGGCGATGTCTCGTCCAATCCGAGCGGTAAACGAGGCAGACTTTTTTGCCCTTTTCAAGCAAATCGAACGCCTTTTCCGCGTCGTCCGTAACGGCCGCAATATCGCTTGCGTATGAAACGAATTCCTTATACGCTCCTTTTTTCGCGGGAGCGTCGTATATCCACAAAGTCCATTCGTTTTCGGAATAAACTCCGCTTTCCGTCGCGAGCCGAATTTTCAAAACGTAAACGCCCGCTTCTTCCGGCAAAGTTATTCTCGCCTTGCACAGCCTATACGAACCCTTTCTCGAAACGTCGACGTTTTTCATAAAGCAATCGGCGTAAGTTTTTCCGCCCTTTTCGAGCGTGAGCGAAAGGTTCGCTTTCGTTTCCGTATCCTCGCCGAGGTTGGAAAAATATACGGGAACGGTTATTTTATCCGAGCAAAAATAATTTCTCGTTTTTAAGTCCGCAACCAAAACTCTGTCGCCGTTGAATTTAAGAAAATCCTCGGGTTTAACGCAAGTTTCGTCGTCGAAACAATCGACGATTCCGTTGGAGTTCTCGTATGCGTCGGTGTCGGCGAACTGCAAGAAATGAAAACCGCCGAGGAGCGTGCTTTTGCGCATTTCTTCGTAAGCCGTTTTCCAGCAAATAAACTGAAAATGCTTGCTTGCCTTGAAAATTTCGGCAAAGGAAGCCTTAAACCCTTTCGCTTCTATAAGCTTTATTTCCTCGTCCACCCACCAAGGCGTGGGCGCGCCGCTTTTTAAAAACTTCTCTTTGAGCGAATAAAAATTCCGAAGAGCCGTGTAATGACACACCTCGTGCGCGAGAAGCGGAACGTTGAAATACAAATCCCTTACGATTTCGCAAGTTTCGGTTTCAACTTTCATCGGCTCGTTTTCGTCCACGTTGGCCGCAAGAAGGTTCTCCGTGTCGTCGTACATTCCCGCGTGCCTGCCGTAAGGGAAATAATAGCTTAAATGCTGAATGTCCATATCGACGTTCGGGCGGTTGTTTTTTCCCCAAGCGCAGGTGTCGAGGAAAAGCCGCGTGCCGTCGAGTTCGTCGATTTTTTCTTTTATTTTGCGAATATCGCCTGAACTCGCGCGTTTTATCTCGTTACCTATGCAATAAACGGCAAAAGACGGGTGATTGAAGCACTTATCCACCGTTTCTTTCAAAAATTCTTCGGGAACGATTGCGCTGCCCGTTGTAACCATTTCCTCCAAATTGTTATAAATATCGTGCGGAGGGCGAAGCTCGACGTGAACGAGAACTCCCGCCTCGTCCGCCGCTTCAAACAGTTCCTCTTCGGGAACGACCGAATGAAATCTGACGTAATTAAACCCAAATTTCTTGGCTTCTTTCAGGTTTTTAAGATAAAAATCTTTGAGCGGAAGTCCGAGAAGATTTGCGTGGTCGTGAGCCTTTGCGCCGCGGATATAACCCCTTATAAACACGGATTTGCCGTTTATCGTGACGTTTTTGCCGTTTTGACCGAGCTTCCTGAAACCGATTCGCCCTTTTTTAACGGATATTTCGCCGTCGCAATACCTTATTTCCGCTTCGTAACCGTACAAATAAGGGTTGGATAACGACCACAAAATCGGTTTTTCGATTAAAAATTCGCCGTAAAACCCTTCGTCTTTTCCCCATTCGTAACTAAACGAGTACGCTTTCCCGGATTCGTCCTTTATCGTTAATTTCAACGACTGAATTCTTTTATAAGATTCGACGAACACCTTGCCGTGCCCGTCGGTATTCGTCGAATCTATTTTAATAATTTCGATTTGCTTTTTCTCTTTCATTGCTTGTAACGCGTCGTTTAAGCGACGTTCCAGCTTCCGATTTTATCTATCTTTTTGGATAATTCGTAAACGCTGTCGTATCTTTCGATTCCGCCGTCCTTTATGTCCTCTTTTGCCCTGAAAATCCAGGCGAATTTCTTTCCGTAATGTGCCTCGTTGTTCTTGTTGTTGCTATAACCGATAGTTCCGAAATATTTGTCCTTATTCGGGTTGTCGTCGGCAGCGGTAACGTGGCAGTAGGTGTAAATATGGCTGTATCCCGTCGCTTTAAACTCTCCGAGATAGCTCTCGTCGTTTTTCGCGTAAGAAACGTATCTATACCCACCGAAACGCCAATAGCTGCACGCTATGGGCATAAACTTGCCCGTTACCACGAAAATATTCCTGAATCCGCCTTTGAATTTGCTGTCGTTGGAAGCCATAGTCGCCGTAAGGTCGTAATGGAACAACGCCGCCATTTCGGATTCCACGCCCAAAGCAGAATAATCCGGAGCGTTTTGAGTACCCTGAATATTAACGAAAATATCGTACATTTCGAGGTTGAAATTACAATACGCGAAGAGGGCGTAGGAATTTTTGAAGTAGTTCACGGTTTCAACGTTAATATTGTTGAGAACGACCGAGCCTGCCGACAAACTGAACGTTCCGTCGTTGCCCGCCAAGCCGCACGATTCGGTTTTATCCGAAAATTCAATCACGAATCTGGCGTTCTTTATCGTCGCTCCGTTATACAATCCGCCGAAAATGCCCTGCCCCGCAACTTTTGCTTTAAGGGTGTGGCCTCTTCCGTCGAACGTTCCGCAAAAATAAGTGTCGTTTTGCGGGCTGCTCGTGTTATACACGCTTTTCGCCTGCGAAGTGAAATCGACGGTTTCGGTTATATCCGAATTGAGAATGTAATATCCGTCCTTTTTCAGGTTGCCTTTGCCGAGAAGCAATATATCGAGAATATTGTCCTTGTTAAGTTCGACGTCATATGCGAACACGTCCTCGAAGACAAATCCGCCGACGTTCGTGAGAATCGTCATCGATTCGGTGTCCTCGCCCGCGATTTTAACGCCTTCGATATAGTTGAATTCGGTTTTCAGTTCCTTGCCGCCTTGCGAAGCGGAAAGAATTTTTGCATATTGCGTTCCGAAAACGGTCGCAACGTCCACGACGTTCGTCGGGCAAAAATCGAACTGCTTCGGATAAATCTCCGTCGGGCAGTAAACCTCAACGGGAATTTTGGTTTCGTAAACCTTGCCGTCCGTATGGCTGTATTTAGCCGTAAGAATCGCGTTTCCTATGCCGTTTGCGGTTATGCGAACCTTTCCGCTCGCTATTTTTTCAACGTTCAGAAGCGAACCGTCAGTTGTAAATTCGCAAGCGTAAGTTTTTCCGTCCACGGTAACCGAGGACGAAATTTCGGCTTCGGCAGGATAAGTTTTGCCCTGCCATTCGGGCGTTACGGATATTTCCGCCGCGGCGGAAGAAACTTCCTCGCCGCCCACCACGATGGAATTGTTGTATTTCGCGTTATTCTTAACGGTTATTTTGATTTCCTTATTGAGCCTGTCGGACGAGAAATTAAGCCACTCGCCCGTGAAGGTTGCGGTAACTTCGCCCTCCGTTTTCGCGATTATTTTGCCGTTTGAATATTCGACCACTCCGCTTAAAGAAGAGGAAAAACTCGTTTCGCAATCATAGTAAACCTTGTTGAAAAGGACTTTGATTTCCGGCTCGAATTCGTCGCCTACCCTTAAAACGAGCTCGTCGTCCGAAAGGTGCAACACTTTAAGTTCGGGCAGATAATTTCCCATAGAAACGGAGATTTTGCACGAAGCCGAAGCGTTTCCGGCTTTGGCGGTAACATCGCAAGTTCCCACGCCTACCGTGCTTACCGCGCCGTCGTTATCGACAACCGCCACGGACTCGTTTGACGAACTCCATACAACTTCGTTTTCTCCGCCGTAAAAGCATATAATATCGAACTTATCGCCGAATATCATATCCTTGGAAACGACCGACAAAGAGATTTTTTCGTTTGACTGCGTCGAATCGCTTAAACTTTCTTTAACGTTCCCGCCGCCCGAAACGCTTTCGGAAGCGGAATTACCCCCGCCGCCGCAACTTACGAAAAGCGACAACGACAAAACGGACAGAGCAATCGTTATTAAAAGAATTATTTTCTTTATTTTCATTTTTTCCCTCATTATTATAAACTATTGATAAAAGGCTCTATGCTCGTGAACTCTTTGATATATTGAATACCGAGAGTTCTGACGTACGTTTTGAAATTGGTTTTTATTTCCGCAATCTGACTTTCGGTGAATAAGCCCGTGTCGTTGGAGATGGAAACCTTCGCGGGGAAGAGCCATTCCATATCTATGTGAGATTTTAAGCTCGCATATTTTGCGGGGTCTTTTTTATACATTTCGATTTTTGAATATGCGTCGTCCAAATGCCTGAACATCGTCACGATGTCGCCCTGCCTGACGTATTGCATAGACCCCGAGATGCTGCCGTTCATATTTGCCGACCAGCTCCAATTATTTTCCGTAAGGCATCTTCCGAACCACAACCTTAAATCTTCAAACATCTCTCTCATAGGCTCTGCCGCCTCGGCGTACATAGCTTTGAAATACTCGTCGAAAATGTTTTCCACGCTGAGTTCGCTGTTCCAGGCAAATTTGGAATACATATAAATCGCAAGAACGTTAAAGCCCGTGTCCGCGCCCGTCTGGCAGCTCTTAATCTGCGGGAAGGTAAGGCTGTAATTGTTCGCCTTTAAATATTTATAATAGTCCGGATAGAAGCTGTATAAATCCCAGAACGTAAAGAAGTCGTTATAGAACGTGCCGTAAGACCACGCCCACGTCCCCGGGAAAGCCTTGCCCCAAAGCCTGATATATTCTTTTTGCTCGATATTCGCGCTGTCGTCGAACGCCACGCCCGTATGCAGGTGGCTCTGGGCGAAGAACGGCGCTACGTTTACGTCGTCGTCAAACTTCAAATCGCTCGCTATCTCGATATTTCCGTCCGCGTCTTCTCCGAAGGGAGGTCTTGACGTGTCGAGGTAAGCAAAGAACATATATTTAAAGTTTTCTCTGCGATACGCCGCGTTTTCTTCGAGCTCCATCCACTCGTTGACCTTTTTGCCTACGTCGTGCATAAATTTCATCAAAGCGGCGGAGTTTGCGTCGTTGTGGTTGCTTTTAAAATTCATACATTCCGTACATTTGCACATCGGAACGTTATCCATCTGCCCAATAAGGACGGATTTATACTGCGGATATTCCGCCGCGGGATACCACATAAGCGACTGCTCGATTTTCTGCGCGCAAATCGTCGTCATAATATCGTATTTTTTGCTTCCGTGCGCCGTATAGCAAAGCTGTCCTGTGCCGGAATAAAACTCGGGATAAAGCGAGCCGTATTTCGATTCCGGAAGGAAATACAAGCTGTTGTGGTTGTTTTTAACTTCCGTCGCTTTCGTGTCGCCCATATGAATGGGAAGAAGAAGGTCGCCGTAACTGTCGCGAAGCCTCAAACGATAAGAAATCATCTTGCCGTCCGTCGTGTCGGAAGAACCTGCCATATAACCTATTTTCTGACGGTATTCTATATCCGAAATATCCGTTACGTCGTAATCCAGAAGTTTAAGTTCGGTTACGTTCGTTCTCAAAGTGTAACTGTCGGTGAAGAAAAACTCGAAACCGAAGTTTATTTTCAGGAAATCGTAAACGCCGTTTAAAACGCCCGTTTCTGCGCCGCCGATGATATAAACCGTTTTATCTTTCGTAAAGATTTTCGTTCCGTCCTTTTTCAAAGCGGTTAAATCGTCGTTTCTGTTAAGACTTCTGTAAAGCGAAGTGTCGCCGAGCGAGATATAACGATTGGAATCGTTATGGGTAAGCCCTTTATCCGAAACGAATTTAATATCTATGCCCGTCGCTTCCTTGAAAAATCTCGAAAGTTCGTTTTTCGCATAAGATATGGTTTGGGTTTCAACCTCGGGAACAACGACTTTATAAGAAGTTTTCCCGTCTTTCACCATATACGTTCCCGTAGTTTTATACGAGAAACTGTGATTTTCGTTGTAAACTTTCGTAAATTCTTTGAGCGCCGAATTGTTTACGGCAAGTTCGCCCGAATATTCGATAACGTCGTTCTCCGAGTTCGGGTTATTCGGTTGATTGCTCTCGGTGGGGGTGTCCCCGGTGTTTCCTTTGCCTTTGCAGGAAGTGAAAACCGTTAAAAGAGACATCAATAAACAAAGTAATATTGCAATTTTTCTCATAAGCCCTCCTTACCTTACGTTGACGTAATAACTCTTGCTCACGCTGTTATACGCCTCGTCAACGACGTAAACGATTACCGTATAAGTTCCTTCCTTATAAATCACTACGTCGGAAGTTGAAATCGAAACGAAACATTCGTTGGAATCTTTTACGATATAATATATCGTAAGATAATCGTCGCTCGTAAAGTTATCGGTCGCCGTGAATTTCGGCTTGAAAGCAACTCCCGCTTTTACGTTCACGGTTTTGCCTTCGTCATCGAGAACGAGCGTCGGCGCTTCAACGTCCACAACCGTAACCACGCGATACAACAAGCTGACGTCTTTGCCGTTTCCTCTGCCGTCGACGTAGTTATAAATTATGGTATATTCGCCGTACTCATCGAGAATGAGCTTGATTTCGCTTTCAAAATCGTTGATTCCTTCAATTTTCCTGCCGTTTACATCCTTCGCCGTTTCGTCTCCGAAAGCCCCGCTCTTTAAAACGGTTACGGAGAGATTTTCATAAGACGACGGGGATAAAACGTCCGTCGCATACGGTTTGGATATAATTATTTCCTGTCCGAGCGAACCCACTTCGTCGGGCAACTTCGCATAAACGTAAGGCGTAACTGCGTCGCTTACCTTTGTGGAAGCCGTGCTGACGGTCGTAAGCGACTGGTTGCAAATTTCGTTCACTTTAACCTTAAATCCGCTCGTCGCGCCGTCGAATTTAACCGACATAAAGCATAAGTCACCCGCAAATTTATTAACGGCCTCGATATTTCTCGTGCCGATAAGCAAAACGCCGCCGCTTATCTTTATCGGAACTTTCGCGCCGTTCCAATCGCTGTCGAGCGAATAGCTCTCGCCGCCTATCGTCGCGGCGTATCTTCCGTTTTTACCGCTTATTCCGATTTCGTATTTATTATCCGCGTCGAAATAATCGGTTAAAGTTATCGTCATAGAGGTTACGCTCTGTTTTCTTCCGTCCGAAGTCAAAGGAATTTCAAAGCCCAGACCGAATTGAGAGAACGTGAGCGGATTGATAAACTCGAAATAAGCATCGGAAGAGGCGGCCGTCAGAACGGGTACTCTGTCCTCTATTCTCGCAGACATATTTCCGGCGAAATATTTAATTATATCAACCGCGTTTTCGCTGCCGTAACCCACGTCCACGATTTTCCTTGCGTCGCTTTCGATAAACACGCTTTCGTCGCTTGCGCACACGGTTTTGAATTTAATTTCCGAATTGCCCGTGACGACAAACTTTCTCGGGTTTATTTCGGAGTAATTTTTTCCGCCGTCGTAAGAAACGTAGGATTTGGTGCTTACGGCTTCTTCGCCGCTCGGCGTGTAATTCCACGCTTTTACGTTAAGAAGCGAATATTCCGCGTTTTTAATGTAATATTTGTTGGTGTATAACTTGTCGTTTTCAAATTTCGGGAGTTCGTTCGGCACGACGGTTACGTTCGCCGTGATTTCTCCGCCGTAGAACATATCCGAATAAGAATACTTTATCGAATACTTTCCTACTTCGTCGAAGGCATAAACCTGCGAGAAGTCCTCGGAGAACGTTTCCCCGCCGGGCGTCGTAATCGTCACGCCGACGCTAAGAATTTTTTCGTTGAGCGAAGTTATGCTCACGACGTCCGAAAGTTTATATTTCTCGCCTGCCGAAACGTCCGAATTCAGTTCCTTAACCGCGGTAATTCCGCCCTCCGCTTCAACGGCGTAAAGGTTAAGCGAAAGTTCGCTCCTGTTGCCGTAAACGTCGTAAGCGAAATAATCAATCGTGTACGCGCCGTTTTTCTGCGGGGTGAATTTTCCGTTTTTAACGGTCACGTTGCTCGCGTTCGACGTGTTCTTTTCGTACGTCACCGCGTAATCCGCAAGCCCTCTTATTCCGTAATCGTCCTTAACGCTCACTTCCGGCACGATAACTTCTTTTCCCGTTGCTATTTTATACTCTTTTTCAAAGTCGTTCGGTTGGAAAATCGGGCTTATATCGTCGTTATAATAATCGGTAATCAAAAAGTCCTTGCCCGAATAACCGCCGAATTTCGCTATCTGAATCGGAGCTTCTTCAACCCCTACGAGCGATTGAGTGCGAAGGGAAAGGAATACGTTTCCGTCGGTGAAGCCCTTGAAAGAATACTGATAAGCCTTATCGTTGTTTATTTCCGAAACGAGAGCGGTCGACGTTCCGTCGCCTACGCGGACGTAAACTTTGATTTTATTCTTATCCGTCGTATCGAGATAATAACTGAGGTTGGAATAGTTTCCGTTGGAGGGGTTGTTGCCGTAAACGGTCGTTCCGTCCGTGCCGATTTCAAAAGATTTGCCGCCGACCTTGACGTTGCCCTGTTCGTTTTGAACGAGCCCCACGGTTTTTCCGCCGCAAGTTCCCGCAACCACGGTCGTGGAATAATATCTGTCGCCGCGTTTGTAGGTTATATCGAGATATATCGAAGAATCGTAACAATCGGTGAGCCTCAACGTGACGAAGTTGCAAAGCACGGGTTCGGTTTGCATACAGTTGAAGGAAATTAAATCTTCGAGATTGTTTTCGTAAATGTTAAACGGTTTGTTGAGAGCGAAAACGTCGCCTTCGGCTAAACCGACTTTAAGCCCTTCGGGGTATCCTATGGCGACGAATTGATTGTTGAGCGCGCCGTATTTTATGCTGTCGCTGCCCGAAGTCAATTCCATCGTCTTTTTCTTCACCAAAAAGGTTTTTGCCGCGTTATAACGCTTGCCGCCGACCGTTTTTTCGTAAACAATCGAATATTCTCCGCAATCGTCAAGCGTGAGTTTGGACGAAGAAACGCGGTTGCCGTCCGGCAAAATCACGAAAAACGAGTCCGACTCGTATTCTTCTCCGTCGATTATTACGGTTGCCGTTTTGGGAACGTTCACCGTATCTTTATATAAGTACTCGGTTTTGATTCCGCTTACCACGGCTTCGGCGGCATAAACCTTGCCGGAATTTCCGAACCCCGACAAAAGCGTTATCGCAAGCGAAGCGATTGCGCCGATAAGCAAAACCGATAAAATTTTCGTCTTTTTTGTTTTAACCATTTTTCCTCCTTATTCTTTGATACCGCCGAGCGATATGCTGCCCATAAGTTTGTCTTTGAATATAATGAACAATATGAGAATCGGAACGGCGAGGAACATACACGCTGCCGTTTTCATATTCAACTCCTGAAACGTCGTGTTGTCCGTCGCTTCTATTACTTTGTAATATACCATATACGCAAACGTGGGATAAGACGGAAGATACAGATACAAAGTCTGATAGTCGTTCCACAGGTTTACGAACTGAATGAGGAATACCGTGAGAATCATCTTCTGCGCAAGCGGAAAATAAATTCTGAAAGTTATCGTCCACTCCGACGCGCCGTCTATCGAAGCCGCGTCCCTGTAAACGTTGGAAAGTCCTTTGAAAAACGCGTAATATACGAGATAATACGTTCCCGAACCGGTCATTTTCTGAACGTAGTTGCCGAGCATACTGTCGTAAAGTCCGCTGTTTCTCAAAAACGTGAGTTCGGTGGGGTATCTTCCCACAACGGGTATGCACATTATAACGATATTTATCATATGCAACGCCTTGCACCAGACGTAATCGTATTTCGCGGTTATATAAGCCGTGAGCGCAGGCATAAAGCACATTATCGTCGCGCCGCCGACCGTATATAAAAGCGTGTTTATCAAAACGTCGATAAAGGTAGCTTCGCTCGCACCGTTGTTCAAGCCGCCGAACCACACCTTCTGGTAATGCGTAACCGCGTCCAGTCTGCCGTTAGTGTAAAAAGAGGTCGTCTTTTTATAGGAGAATAATTCTATTACCTGCTTGTAATTGAACAACTGAAAGAATTCTCTGCGGCTGTGGTAAATATATTCTTCTCCCGTTTCGGAGTCCACCCAAACGTGGGAGGAATTCAGGTCGGGAAAACCGAGAATGTTCTTTTCCGTGTAAAAATTAAATCCGCCGTTAATGTCTTCAAGGCTTTTGAGCGAGGTCATCACTCCCCACAAAAGAGAGAGAATAACGAACAGAGAATAGATTATAAGAAGCGCGAAAACAATCGCGAATATAACGGTAGTAACCGTGTTTTTTTCCACTTTTCTCTTCATATCAATCCACCCTCGGTCCGTATTTGTTCAAAAGATGTCTGGTGACGAGCGTTACGGGGATTACGACGAAAGAAAGCAAAAGCCCCATCGCCGATAACGAGCCGTAAGTGTTGTTCGTGGTGCTTTGTCCGCCGCCGGTGGTTTTTCCCACCCTGCTCGCCTCCATATACAGGAAATGCCCGATATTTTCAAGCGAACCGACCTCGTTATACTTATAAAGCGAAAACATTCTGAACTGGTCGGTGAACAGCGCCGCCAAAGCGACGGTGAAAAGCGTTACTATCGTCGGAAAAATCGTAGGTATCGTGACGTATATAAATTCCTGCGCTACGTTAGCCCCGTCGAGCTGCGCCGCTTCGGACATCGAAACGTTGACGTCCTCCATAGAACTCGAATAAATAAGGCTGTTTATGCCGAACCACATTATAACGTTAAAAACAATCGCTGCTCCCGCCTTCGTTGATTCCTCCGTTAAAAGTTGATATTTCGTCACGTCGGCAACGTGAAACCATCTGCCCATAATTTCGGGAATTACGTTGTTCATCATACATCTATAAAGCGTTGCCACGATTATTTCCGAAAGGATATACGGCATAAACAGCATAACCTTAAAGAATTTGTTCATAAAACACTTTTTATAGATATAAAAAGAGAAAATAAGCGTGAGCGGCGTAACGAAAAACAGGTTTATCGCTTCAAACAAAAGCGAGTTTTTTATCATACTCCATCCGTTCACGCTGAACAACTGGCCGAGCGCGTTTTTGAAGTTTTCGAGCTTTGCAAAACTCGTAACCAAACCCACGCCGGTGATGATTTCGTACTTTTTGAACGCCAAAGCGAATGAACTTAAATTTATATACAAGTAAAAAACCAAGAAATGCAAAATCGGAATCGCAAGCATTAAAAGCGAAAAAATCGCCCTCCGCTTGTTTTCGATTATTATTCTTTTACCCGTTTTTCCGATTGTCATAGAAAAATACCTCTGAAAATGCCTCCGTCGACGCTCGCCGTTTTTAATTTTTAAGCAACCGTCGACGGATAACGATTTACGTTTTTACTTCTTTGAGTTTTCCAATATAGTCTTCCAGGACGCTTCGCTGAGGGTAGAACCGGAGAAAACGTCCTTTGCGGTTCTTCCGTCTCTGTACGCTTGAAGGTATCCTTCCATCATAACCTGACCGTTATAATTGTAATAGTTAAGCGCGCCGCCGAAGCCGAGAAGGAAGCTCGAAAGGTTCTTATATTGAATAGGATTGCTCGAAGCGGTCGATACAACTACGGCTTCTTGTCTGATTTTCTTAAAGCTCGTGTAGTAATAATCGCCGAGTTTGGTTTCGTCGTAATCGTAATTTATAGGAATGTTCATACCGAGGAATTCGGTGAACGCCGCAAGTTCTTCCTTTGAATAAAGGAATTTAAGGAAATCGAGAACGGCTTTCTTTTTGCCTGCGTTTTCGGAAACGCGGTTATTTACGAACATAAAGGACGAACCGACGTTAAGCATCGTGTTCTTTTTGCCTTGGCCTTCCGCAACAGAGCCTTTTAAAGCGGTCGGTAAGCTCATATAGCTGAGTTTACGGGGTTTGTTTCCGCTGATTCTCTTCCACTGCGTGAAAGCCGAGCCTTTGTTGTAAAGTTTTGCTTCGTGATACCAGTAAGTACCGTCGATATACATAGCCGCTCTTTCGTTGGCGTTGGTGGCAATGAAAGTAGTCTGCACCTTATCCGCGCTGGAATCCGATTTGGTTTCGGAATGGAACCAGTCGTTATCGTTGGCGAGCTGCATAAACGCCAGCGCGTAATATCTCGACGCCATATCGTACATTTTATAACCCGTATCGTCGTTTAAAACGACTTTTTCGGTTATTGGCATCGGTATGTTTTTATCTCCGAAGAAAAATTCGTCGGTCTTAAAGCCGGTAACGACTTCAACGGGCTCTTTGGAAAATTCCGCCGTAACGCTCTTCATCGTTTCAGGGCCTTCGAGAGCCGCCCAGATAGCCTGAACCATATGGAAGGAATAAACCGAACCGCCTGCTCCGCCGGGGATTAAAAACGGCGAGCCGCCCTTGGATTTGATATAATCGCAAACGAAAACCAATTCTTCGAGCGAAGAGGGCAAACCGTCGTCGGTCGTGCCGTATTCGCCGTCCGGGCCGCAGGATTTCTGCATATCGGCAGGGTCTACGAATTTAACCGTGCCGTATTTGCCTTCGTAAGACACGAATTTGGTTGCGTCGGGCTTTGCAATGTAAAGACCTGCGTCTTCAAAATAGTTCACGTCGTAAGTCAAGCTGTTGCTCCACTCGTACTGCGGAAGTCCGTAATAATGACGTTGTCCGTCCGAGCCTTCGTAACCGAGCATTCTCTTTTTTGCGTCCGCTTCGATTGTCAGGCCCTGTTCGCCCTCGATATAGCTTACGACCTCGTCGAGCTGCATAAGCTCGCCCGTTGCCGAATAGGTGTACATATCCGCTTTCGATTCGTCGAGGTAAATGTCGTTACCGTCCGAGCTGAGGCTGTCGTAAGGGATTTTCTTGTTGTCCTGAATCGTGATGTAAACGCCTTTCTTTCCGCTCTCGTAAGATTCGTCTTTTTTGAGTTCGGTAAATCTTTCCTTGGCGTCCTGAATCCATTTTATCGCGCCGTTTCTGGTTGCCGTTCCCGTGAAAAGAAGAACGTTGATGGTGGTTGCGGCAGCCGAATCTCCGCCGGTACTTCCGCCTCCCGTGGAGTCGCCGTCGCTTCCGCCTGTGGAAGTTCCGCCGCCTCCGCACGAAATAAGCGCGGCCGACATACAAAGCGCCATAGCTCCGCACAATGCTTTCTTAAAAAATTTGCTTTTCATATTTTTTGCTCCTTGTGTTTTATTCAACTGCCGAGGGTGTTCCCTATCGGGCAACTTGTTTTCATTTAACGGGCGGACGGGTTTTCGTCCGCCCCGCTCTCGTTACGGATTTATGCCGTAGTCGTTACGGTAAGTCCGCTTACTTCATTGTAAGGGATAACCGTTTTATTCGCATTATCAACACAGGCAAGGCCAAGAAGAGATTTCGCTTTCACCGTGCATTCCGTAAATTTGTTTTCTTCATATGCGGCGGGGTAACCGTAATATTTACAGCTTCCGAAAAGCGTATCGATTTCCGTATTCTGCGCCACTATCGTTAATTTATTAAACGTGTTTCCGTATGCGAATATACTTGTCAAAAGTCCGCTTATTCCGTCCGGAACGGCGGTTATTCCGTCGCCGGATTGTTTCGTTACGTTTACCTTGACGTTATCGACCGTTGCGCCTATCATACTATAACCGAAAACCATAAACGGCGTTCCGCTGCTGTATTTATACTGATTCAGGTTAATAGTCAGGTTCTTGATTACCGCGCCTTTTCCTATATAACCGAATAATCCGGTAGTATGCAAAGTTTCCCTTATGGATAAGCCGTTGCCGTCGAACGTTCCTCTGAAACCTAATTCGCCGGTCGGGTTTTTCCATATACCGCCGCCTACGTTGTTGCCGCTTTGATACCAGTTATAAGACGTTAATTCATTCTGCAATCTATAATATCCGAATTTTACGTTGTTCGCATCGAGCGTAAGAGCCGATTTAAGTTCATCGAAAGAAGTTATCGCTTTCGTTATGACGAGTACGTTTACGGTTACGTTGTAATACGCGTTGTCTTTTTCCACGGTTACGACCAAGGCTTGTTCGCCGTGTTTTTTAACGTCGGCTTTAAACGCGTCGGTTATAGTCAATTTCCCGTCCGCAAAAGTCGCGTTTTCGCCTGCAAACGTCGCGTTTATTACGGTTGCGTCCGCATAATCGCCTAAATCCACGGCGTATTCGCTTGCCTCCGAAAGAACGATTTCGCTCGTTTTCTCCACGGTTACGGGAGCGGCAACGAGTTCGACGGTCATCGTTATATCGAAAACGACGTTCAATCCGTCTGCGTTTTTGCCTTTTACGGTAAACGTTTTCACTCCTATCTGATAAGCCGTGAACGCGTCGGCGTTTATCGTAAGCACGCCGTTTTCAAACGAATACGAAGAGAATTCTTCGTTTTCCAAGGTTATCGAGGTTATTTCGGCAACGTCGGACAATTCGATTTCCTTTGCCTGACCGACCGTCATATTATCGGCAGCGACCGCGTCCCTTAAAAGCGTTACGGAAAGGCCTTCAAGGCCGACGACCGAAACTATCGGGTTAGTCATTTTGTCTGTCGTAGTGATACAGATAACGCCGCCAATCGATTTCGCTTCCACCGCGCAATTTTCAAACGTGTTCGCTTTTGCGGGATTGTAGTTCCAATAAGAGAAGCCGAACAACGTGTCGAGGTCGGAAGAAGAATTGACTTTTACGTTTACGTATCTCGAAGAATGGCTGAGCAAAGCGGTGATTACGCCGCCTTCCGCATAATAAGAATTGCTCGAACCGCTCTTAACGTTTATCGTTACGTTTTCGAGAGTAGCTCCCGTTATCGTGCGGGCAAGAGTCGTTCTTCCGTTTGCGTAGCCGTATGCGTTTACCGTAAGGTCTTTAACGTATGCGCCTTTGCCGATTATTCCGAATATTCCGTTGCTGTAAATAATAGCGGAAATACTCTGATTGTTTCCGTCGAACGTTCCGCGGAAGCCGTAAAGTCCGTCTGCGTTCGGCCATATATTATTATTTCCGTTTCCGGAGCTTGCGTTTTGAATTCCGTTATAATTTGCCGAACCCAAAGAAGCGACGAGCTTATAATAGCCGTAAATCGCACAATCGTCTCCATCGGTTTTAAGCGCGGCGTTTAAATCGTCGAGCGTGGCAATTTCTTTCGTGATAAGAAGCACGGAGACGTTTAATTCGTGGGCAAAGCCCCTCTCGTCCTTAACCGTCAACACGATAGTTTGCTCGCCGTGGCGTTCCTTATCGGCCTTAACTTCGCTCGGGAAAGCGAAAGAATCTATCGTTCCGCTTATTTCCGCGCCGTTAACGGTCATTTTTTCAACGGAAACGTAAGTTGCGCCCTCAACCGTAAGGGAAAGTTCCGTTCCCTCTACGGGCAAGCTCTTGCGCGCCGACGTTATCGTTTTATCGTAAGCGTAAGTTTCGTCCTTATAACCGCACGAACAAACGATATAATCCGTCGTTTCGTCGGAAGAATTGACGACGTAAACGTGCGCTACGGCGTTAAATTGCGCGCTGTAAACCTTTTCGCCCGCAACGGCGGAGATTTCTTTATCCCAATCCTTGAAAGTATAATGATTTTCGGCATCGTAAGCCTTTACGGGAACGGCGTCGGGGGCGGTCGGCATCGTTCCGTAATCGAGAACTTCTTCCTTTAACACTTCGTCGCCGTTTTTGAACGTTACTTTATATTTGTTAAGCGTTTTGTCGAATTCCGCGTTATAAACGACTTCGCCGATTACTTCGGCAATATCTTTATCCCAGCCTTTGAACGTGTAAGTGTACTGTGCGTCGGCGGGCTTCGTCGGAGTTTCTTCGGGCGCGGCGGGCGTCGTTCCGTAATCGAGAACTTCTTCCTTTAACACTTCGTCGCCGTTTTTGAACGTTACTTTATATTTGTTAAGCGTTTCGTTAAACTCCGCGTTATAAACGACTTCGCCGGTTACTTCGGCGATGTCTTTATCCCAACCCTTGAACGTGTAAGTGTACTGCGCGTCGGCAGGTTTCGTCGGAGTTTCTTCGGGCGCAGTGGGCGTAGTTCCGTAATCGAGAACTTCTTCCTTTAACACTTCGTCGCCGTTTTTGAACGTTACTTTATATTTGTTAAGCGTTTTGTCGAATTCCGCGATGTAAACCGCCTCGTCCGTCACTTCGGCAAGTTGTTTATCCCAGCCTTTAAACGTGTAAGTGTACTGCACGTCGGCGGGTTTCGTCGGAGTTTCTTCGGGAGCGACGGGCATTTTGCCGTATTCTTCGTCGTATTCTTTTAACACTTCGTCGCCGTTTTTGAAAATAACTTTATATTTGTTGGTTACGGAGGTAAACTTTGCGGTTAAGACGATATTTCTGTCGATTTTTTCGAGATTTACTATCTTGCCGTTTTCGTCCTCCCAACCGACGAATTTATAGCTGTATTGCTTATCCCCTGCCTTTTCGGGCGTAGCGGTATATTTCGGCGCCGTTCCGTAACTTACGTTTTCCCTCGTAAGTTCCGTTCCGTCGTAATTTTTAAACGTTACCGAATAAACCTCCGGCGTCCATTTAGCCTTTAACGTCACGTCTTCCGTAACGGTATCGCTTTCAAACGCCCACTCCTTGTCTTGGACGAACCAGCCGCCGAAAACGTAATGTTCTTTCGTGGGATTTTCGGGTTTCGTTATTTTTTCTCCACGCTCGATTTTAACGCTCGGAATCTCCGTTCCGCCGTCCGAATCGAACCTGACCGTAACGCTCGTTACGCCCGTTTCGCTCGTCACGCTGTTTCCGCTGTTTCCGCTGTTTCCGTCGTCGCTGAAACAGCCCGTTGCAAACGCCAGACAAAGCGCGAAAACAAGCGTAAGAATAACTGCTATTTTCTTTCTCATCATTTACTCCTTAAAATTTGTTTATTTCCCATCGCTCTCGCGATAAAGTCCTTATCGAAATATTAAGCCAAATTAAGGGTGAGCCCCTTGATTTCCTTTGCCGTAATAACGTTCGGCGTTGTAACGTTACCCGCGTTGACGAGTCCCTCCAAAGATTTCGCGTTTACCACGCAGTTATCGAAGGTGTTCGCCTTTTCCGCTTTGTAATTGCCGTAACTCGTGCCGAGCAAAGTGTCAAGCTCCTTTCCCTGTGCGTTTATCGTTACGTTTTTAAATAACGTGTTGTGGCTCATAAGTCCCGATAAAACGCCGCCTTCTTTACCCGCGACCAACGTTCCGCTGACGCTCTTTATGTTTATCGTAACGTCCTCAATCGTCGCGCCGGTTATGCTGCGCGCCAGGGTTTGTCTGCCGTTCTGATAGTAATAAACGTTGAACACGATATTTTTAACAACCGCTCCGTTGCCGATTATGCCGAACAAACCGTGAGTTGCAAACGCGCCGTCTACGGAATAACCGTTTCCGTCCAAAGTTCCGCGGAAGCCTACGTTTCCGTCCGGATTTATCCAGTTGCCGCCGTTTGAAACGTCTATCCACGCACCGCTCGAACCTACGTTTTGGGTTAATTTATAATAGCCGTAAACCACGTTGTCCGTTCCCGCTTTCGTCGCCGCCGTAAGTTCTTCTATCGTGGAGATAGCTTTCGTTACGACGAGTACGTTTACGGTTACGGCGTAATATTTACCGTCTTTTTCCACAGTAACTTTCAACGTTTGTTTGCCGTGTTTGCGGGTGTTTGCCTTAAATTCGTCCGTTACGGTGAGTTTGCCGTTTGCAAAAACGACGTTTTCGCCGCCGAGCGTTGCGGAAAGCGCGGTTGCCGACGAATATTCGCCGAGGTCGAACGCGTTTTCCAAGCCGTTAGACAAAACGATTTCTCTTTCGCCGCTTAAAACCACTTCTTCGGCAGGCAACACGATTGTTACGCCGAGATATATCGTCGCTTTTCTATCCCCCGCTTTACCGATTAAAGTCAGCGTTTTCGCGCCGATTTCGGAAGCGGTGAAGTTTGCGGTTAAGGTGAGAATTCCGTTTGCGAATTCAAAGTTCGTAATTTCTCTGTCGTCGAATTTAACCGAGGTTATTTCGGTTATATCCGAGTTTTCGTCGCCGAGCGTAAGTTCCGCGGAACTGCCTGCGGAAATCACGTTTTTCTCGTCCTCGTAAGAACGAACGTACGAAACGGTTAAGCCTTCTATGCCGTCCAGCGTGTACAACGATTCGGGAACGTTCATTCTGAGGACCAGAAGTCCGCCGATGGATTTAACCGTTATTCTGCAATTTTCAAACGTGTTCGCCTTGTTTTTGTCGTAACTCCAATAACTGCAACCGAACAACGTGTCAACTTTTCCGAGCGAATTGATTTCTACGTTTCTGTAAATCGTCGAGTGGCTGATGAGCGAGGTTATTATTCCGCCTTCCGTTAAATACGAATCGGACTCGCCGCTCTTGATATTTATCGTGACGTTTTCCACAACCGCGCCTCTTATCGAACGGGCAAGAACCGTTCTGCCGTTCGCATAGCCGTAAGCGTTTACGGTGAGATTCTTTATAATCGCGCCGCCGCCGACAACCCCGAACAAACCTTTCGACATAACCGTTGCGGTTATCGTTTTTCCGTTTCCGTCCAAAGTTCCGCGGAAGCCGTAAAGTCCGTCCGCGTTCATCCAGTTTTTGTCGTTTCCGTTGTTAAGCTCGGATTTAGCGTTGCCTATATCGTTCGTGAGTTTGTAATAACCGTAAATCGCGTATTCGGGATTGTCGGATTTGAGCAGTTCGTTCAACTGTTCAACGCTGCCGATTTCCTTCGTGATAACCGTTACGGGAATATTTACGGTGTAGAATTTATCGTCCTTTCCGATAAGCACGCTCAAAGTGCCGTTTCCGTGAACGAGTTTGTTTGCTCTGAATTCGTCGTCTATATCGAGCGAAGCGACGTCGTTTCCGAAATAATATCCGTTGCAGGAAATCGAATACACGGTTGCGCCGGCAAATCTGCCGAGGTCGAGCGAGTTTTCGGTTCTGTCAAGGAATATTTCCTGAACTTCGTCCAAGGTCACCTTTTCGGAGTTGCTGAACACAACCGCCCCGATTTCGGCCTTCACGAGAATACCGTTTACGGATTTGAACGTGACTTTTATAATGGTTTTTCCGTAATTTCCGTCGAACACTCCGCGTTCGTTGTAAAGGCGAAGAACGCCGTCTTCAAACTTATATTCGGTTATTTTTCGTCCGTTACATTCGACTTCCGCAATCTCCGTGCCGACGAAGCGTTCGCCGACGTTCAGCTCTACGCCCGATTCCTCCACGTTAATTATATCCGCGACGGTTATTTCGATTACGCCGCTTATCTCGCCGCTAAAACCGACCGTTTCTTCGAGATAAACCGAAACGTAATTTCCGCTTACGTAATATCTCGCAAGCTCTTTTACGAATTTCGCGTTAATCTCGCAGGAATTAAACTCGTTTCCGACAAACTCGTACTTATCGCTGCTGCCGAACAAGGAATTGAGTTCGACGTTTTCCGCGTCGACCGTAAGTTTTTCAACCGAATTGCCCTTGAACGATTTAGTCGTTACGAGGCCTATTCCGTCCGTTCCTATTCCGAGAACGCCTCCCGAAACCGTTATCGTAACGTTTTCGATAAACGAATCGAGAACGTAATCGCCGATAACCGCCTTGCCCGCTTCGTTTACGTTGCCGTTCACCGCGAATCTGACGTTTCTAATCGTCGCGCCGCCGCTGACGTAACCGAACAAGCCGTGATTTCCGAGAACTGAAGTTATCGTGTGTCCGTTACCCTCGAAAATTCCGCTGAAACCGTTTTTACCGCTGAACGCGGTTTTCGCTTCGTTTGAAAACGCGTCGAGGTTTATATCGTTTTTAAGTTCGTAATATCCGTAATTTCTCGAAGCGGTTATCTTTAAAGCCTCGCTCAAATCCTGCGCGTCGTATATATATTTCGTTACTACAAGTATCGGTACTTTTACGGTTTTCTTTCCGCTTTCGGTGTTTATAACGACGCTCAATTCTCTTTCGCCGTAGAAATTAGCAAGCAAACTTCCGTTTATCGCGGAAAGCGAATTGCCGAGGTTTACGTTATTGATATAAACGCTTTCAACCGAGGTATAAGCTATTTCGCCGAGGCTTACGGAATTGTCCGCTTTCTCCGCCTCTATAATCTGCCTTGCGCCGCCGAGATATTCGATTTCGCTCGGCGTGTAATCGGAAAGCATAATCCTCTTCACGCTCTCGATTTCCTCGTGAGTTACGCCGACGTAATCGGTGAGGAAATTCTCAACGGCATAGGAAAGCGGTTTGCCTTCCGCGCCGTAGTTGTTTTTTATCGCGTTCATCAACGCGCCGAACGCCACGAAATTGTCGTAATCGTTCTGCATAACTCCGATTTCGGCAAAATCTCCGTTCTTTATATAGCTTCTGTATCTCAATCCCGAAACCTTGGAAAAACTCGTGAGTTCGTAATCTCTTATGAGGTCCGCTTCGCTCACGCCGAGAAGTCCGCTAATCAAAAACGCCACGGTGCCGGTTCTGTCCGCGCCCGCGTTACAATGTATATAAACGGGATAGTTATTCTCGTCGGCAAGCACCTCGAAAACGGTTTTCAACGAACGCTTTATGGCGTTTTCGTTACGCGTCGCATTACCCGTCGCGTATGCCAGACGCCGCGCGTCGTTCTTGTTTTCCTTCGAGTCGTTTTTAGTCTTTCCGTCGTTCGGCAAAGAGTTCCAAACCGAAGCCTCTAAAATATCGGTATATTGCCCGATTGTACATTTATAATAAGGAAAGGACGCGTCTACGAAGTTGGTCGTTTGATTCGCGTCGTCTTTGTTTTGAGTTCTTAAATCTATCTCGGTTTTGATTTTCAAATCGTCCTTAAAGGTTTTAAGCCCTTCTTCGGTCAATTTGTTATTGCCCCAGTTTCCGTAGCCGTTAAGCTGGTTTCCGCGATAAATTTTTCCGTATTTAACGGAAGAATCGGCCGCGCTCCAACCGCCGAGGTCTCTTACGTTTGAAGTGCCTTCGGCATAAATCATTCGGACGGGAAGATTTTCGGTGGTAAGACTCGACGCGTCGGACGTATCTCCGGACTTATCTCCCTCCACTTTCCAGTAATAAGTCGTGGACGGCAATAAGTTGTAAACGCTTATTTCGCTTTGAAGCCCAGAAACGACGTACGACGAGGCGTTTTCAAAGCCTTGATTATCCGCAAGGTAAAGCGTGTATCTGACGCTTCCGTCGCCCTTCCAAGCGAACCTTATCGGCAACGCGCCTTTATCCTCCGCCAATTTGGCTTGCGGCAAAGCGGCTATCTGCTCCTCAACCGTCGCGGCGGAAAGATATGCCCTGACGGCGTCGTCTACTATTTTGACGTTATCCGAATCGGGAATTTCTTCGAGAACGATTTTTTCGTTTTTTCCCGAATCTTCGGAATCGTCAGGTTCGTCATAGCCCGAATCGTCGGCCGAATCCGACTCGTCCGCAGGATTAGAACTCGAAACCGAATCGCTTTGCGAACTTCCGCCCGTTCCGGACTGTTTACCGCCGTCGGTGCATCCGCATAAAAGCATACAAAGCGAAAGCAAAACGGCAATGAGCATCATTGCAACCTTCATCATTTTTCTCATTAAAAAAACCTCCCTATCAAAAGCTTTTAGTAGTATCTGCAATTAAGAGATTCTTTTCGTCGAAGACGAAAAGAAGGGTACCCTTGCGATTTTTCAGACCTATACGTATAAATTACTTGCATTATAAAACAGTTTGCGATATAATCATTGTATAATAATCTCTATTTTTTGTAAAATTCTATCAATAATTTATTATGACAGCAAATTATCCGAAACGTCTCGAAAGACACAAAAACCCGTTTTACACGTTGAACGACGCGTCCGCTTTTTCGCAAGGCTATGCGTATTACCACAATCGAACGTACCCTATTTTGATGCACGCGCACAGCTTTTACGAGCTTAACATCGTGACGAAAGGCGAATGTCGGCATTATTTCAACAACAGAAGTCACCCTGCAAAAGAGGGCGACGTTTTTATGATTCCGCCGTACACGGAGCACGGCTACTGGGCGGACAGCGAAGAGCCGAAACTTTTCCACCTTTTGATAGATAACGATATATTAACCAAATATAAAAATCAGTTGAGCAAATACCCCGGGATAAAGATTTTGTTCGAGGTTGAGCCGCAAATTCGTCAGGCGTTTAATAATTTGTCGCTTAATATGAACATTCCGAAAGAGCTTTTAAGCGATTTCGTGAACGATTTCGAGGAGCTTATCTCGATAGACAAGGAAAGAAGCGAGGACGACGGCGTTTTGTTTGAACTGAAAACGGTTTGTCTTTTGTGCAAGCTCGCAAAGTTGATTTCGCAAAAATACGCGACTACGGACGAAAACCGTGACAACACCGCCGACTACGTTATTTTAAAAACGACGCAATATATGGAAGAAAATTACTTTTCAAAAATCACCGTGGACGACTTATCGAAAATAGTCAATATGTCCACGCCGAGCTTTTTCAGGTATTTTAAAAAGGTTTTCAACACCTCGCCTATGGAATATCTCAAAAAAATAAGAATTTCGCACGCGACGGCGATGCTTTCGTCCACGGACAAGTCGATTTCCTTCATTGCGCAGGAATGCGGATTTTTCGACGCTTCGCATTTCACGCACGCATTCGAGCAATCGACGAATATGAAGCCGAAGGAATTCCGTCAAAAATCCCAAACCGGAATAATCGGCAATTAACCGCCGTAAAAAAAACAAATTCGTGAAGATGCCGCTAATTTTATACTGCGCCTTTCTAAACCGCTTTTTGCTTGTTATGACAGCATTTCTATCATAACACGGATTTACAACAGAATTTATATCATACAACTTGTATTTTGCACTTTTAACGATTATAGAAGTTTTATCGAAATTGTTAAAAGATAAACAGATAAATACTAAAATCACAATATTGCTATTGTGAATACTATTGATATTCGGAGTAAAATGTGGTATAATTGCAAAAATGGTACAATACCGAATTTATAGTTGTGTATGAGGCGTAAAACAATGACTGCAAACTATAAAAATTATTCAAACTTTTAGTCGACCGCAATATAAAAAAGAAAGAACTCGCCGAAAAAGACGGCATCAGCAGAGCCGCTATTACAAAAACGGGAAGGATGGCGCGGTTGTCAACAGTGAAATTCTCGTTAAAATATGCTCCTCTCTCGGCTGCGCTATGGATGATATAGCGGAAATCGTGTCGGAACAAAAACAATAATATAGTGAAAAAGGATTTAGATACAAAATGGACTATTTATCGGTAAAGGAAACGGCTCGACTTTGGAATATCGGAACCGTTATGATAGCAAAATATTGTGTTTGTAACAGAATCCCCGGTGCAAAAAAGGAAAAAGGCAGATGGTTAATCCCCGCTGACGCAACAAAACCAATCAATGTCAGAAAAACAAAATCAGAGAAAAACCCGCCGTTTACATTTGTGGATTTATTTTGCGGTATAGGCGGTTTTCATCAGGCAATGGCATCTCTCGGAGGTAAATGCGTATTTGCGTGTGACATCAACGAATTGTGCCGAAAAGTATACGCGGCAAATTACAAAGTAGTCGGTGACGATTTGATTATTGCAAGCGATATTAAAAAAGTGGCGAAAGAAAATACCATTCCCCCATTTGACGTTTTATGCGGCGGCTTTCCGTGTCAAACCTTTTCCAAAGCCGGAAAACGAAACGGATTTAAGGTCGTCGAAGATGAAAACGGCGGCACAGACGACAGAGGTCAATTATTTTTTCGGATTATCGATATATTAAAAGACCATCCGGAATGTAAATATGTCATATTAGAAAACGTACGAAATCTTGCCGATAAAAAAGACGATTGGAAAGTGGTTTGCGACGAACTCAAAAAACTCGGTTTTATCATAACGGAAGAGCCAATCATAGAATCTCCGCACAATTTCGGAATTCCGCAAGTCAGAGAGCGTGTTTACATTCTTGGAATTAAAGAGAACGCAATAAAAACCGACGTGTTGCGTAATAGTAAAAAAATTACTCGAGAAATGCTGAATATAAATTCGAACCATAGAAAATGTCCTAAAAATTGTATTCCTATGTTATTAGACGAGGTTGCTGACCCGAACTATTTTGTTTCCGATGAGATAGCGGAAGTTTTGAATATATGGGAAGAGTTTCTTCAAAATGTAAACAACGTTAAAAGTCCTTTTTGGCTTCACAAGGCCGGCCTGGGAATATACGATGACGAGCAATATAAAAAAGACCCGGACATCGGATACCAGAATATGCCGAACTGGAAAAAAGAAATGGTTTGGAGAAGCAGAGAAATGTATAACAATAACCACGAATTTATCGATTCCTGGGCTGCACGGTACAATATGACCGAAAGAAGCCTGATACACCAAAAATTCGAATGGAACGCATCGCGCGATTGTACTACCATAAAGCAAGGCATTACACAGTTTAGACAATCAGGCGTGAGAGTAAAAAATCCCGATTATTTTCCATCGCTTGTCGCAATGAACAACACACCCATCGTGTGGGATGAATCGGCCCAAAAATATCGCTATCTTTCCCCTCACGAGGCCGCAAAATTACAAAGTTTTAAAGATGACTTCATATTCAATGAATCAGACCCCGTTTCTTACCGACAACTTGGGAATTCAGTAAATGTAAAACTTGTAAAAATCTTTGCGAATGCATTGATGAAATTGTAATTACCACGAGGTAAAAGATATGGAAAAAATTACATCCTTAAATATACAGCCACAAGCAGGCGTACTTGGCGTTTTTTCTCGATTAAACTACAAATCCTGGTATGCGATTGCCGAATTTGTAGATAACTCTACTCAATCGTTTTATAATAACGAGTCCGTTCTTAACGCTAACGGAATCAAAACGATTACCGTTCAAATCGAATATGATTTTGATAAAAATATTTTAAAAATTACGGATAATGCGTATGGAATGGAGATGGCCGATTTTTCAAGAGCGGTAAAGGTTGATTCCCCTCCGGAATCCAACAATGGCAGAAATGAGTTTGGAATGGGATTAAAAACCGCTGCTAGTTGGTTTGGAAATATATGGTCGGTAGAAAGTACGCAGTTTGGCTCAACAAACAAATATTTTACCGAGGTTAATATCCGCGAATTACGCGAGAAGCATCTCAACACGATTGAAATTATTTCCGGCGAGTGTAATCCCGCGGAACACGGAACAACGATAACCATTCGTGACATCACAAAAAAAATCGACGGTTCTCGTACCAAGGGAAAAATCATTAAACTTCTCGAAAGTATGTATCGTAGAGATTTAAACTCCGGCAAGGTAAATATTTGGTTTAACGATACTCCTCTGCATTTTGATGAGTATCAAAGCCTTGAATTTAGAGATAGAGTTTGGAAAAAAAACGTCGATTTTAAATTTGAGTTCGATGGTCTCGAACATCACGTTACCGGGTTTGTCGGAATTTTGGCAAACGGCGGATTCGGAAAGGCCGGTTTTGCGCTGTTCAGAAGAGGGAGAGTGATTATCGGCGGTGAAGAACAAAACTACAAGCCGGAAGGAATTTTTCACCAAGCGCAGAGTCCTATATCGCATAAATTATTCGGCGAACTCGACCTTGAAGATTTCCCCGTAAACCAAGCAAAGGACGGCTTTGTTTGGGATGACGGACTGGAAGTCGCTTTTGTCAAGGAATTAAAAAAAGAAATTCAGGATTATATAGATATTGCCAAAATAACGAACAAAGAACGTGCAAAAGAAGAAGAATTTTCCGACAAGGCTTCGGAAATAGTTCAGGGCGAAGTGAAGAAATTTACGGATTCTTTGTCTTTTTCAATCGACGATGATAAAAAAATCGCGGACGCCTATACAAATGAAACAACTAATAACAGCGACATCGCCGCTTATGAAGAATATCTCCATAGTACGAATAATGATGAAGAAAAAACCGTAGGAAATAAAAGGTTATACTGTATACAGATAAACGAAGCAATTAAGAAAGATTTTATTGTTGAATGGTCTATCGGTAACAAAACCTATTGGATAAACGTTGACGAATCTAAAGATGATAATAAAGTCAGTATAGTAATAAATATAAACCATCCGTTTTTTAAGCCTTATTCTAATAATGAGGATTTCAAAATCGTACTCGAAAAATTTGTAATATCATTTGTCGTTGCGGAGCAACAGGCAAAATCGACATCGAACAAAGACGGATATATACCGGCATCGGCTATCAGACATAGAATGAACGAGTTCCTTTCTAAAGTCTCGGAGGATTAAGCAATGGAAAAATATACATATGGCTCGGAAAGAACATCAAATCTGACTATAAAATTTGATAAATATTTTAAATTGGTTAATGATAAGCATATTGCATCATACGGCGAAACGGGCGCAAACAATATCGTGCAAAACATTGTTGAGACTTACAAAAGTATTCAGTTACAACTCGCGTCTGCAAACAAAAACAATAATATCTTGCTTGTGGGTAAGGTTCAGTCGGGTAAAACTTCTAATCTCGAAATGCTTACAGCCATAGCCTTCGATAACGGCTATAACATTCTTGTTATTTACGGCGGATATGATACCGGTTTGCTTAAACAAACGACAGATAGGTTTAAAGGAACGTTTAACGTTGTTGGCGACGCCACATATGACGAAGATGGCCCTGCCGTCTTTACAACAGACGATAGCGCTCAAATTTTAAGCATCGACGATGAAATCATGACGGACCTTTTAGACAATAATAAGCCTGTTATTTTTGTTTCAATGAAAAGACCTGCGGCGATGAAAAAAATAAACGAACTATTTGACAGATTGGATAAATCCAAATTCAAAGCTTTTATTATCGACGATGAGGGAGACCAAGCGAGTCTTAATACTTCTAAAGATAAAATAAAAAACGCATCGGCGACCTATAAAGAAATCAGCAGGATGAAGGATTTGCTCGATGAACCAATGTATCTGTCGGTCACTGCAACTCCGCAAGCAAATATTTTCCTTGACACTTGGAGCAGATTAAGACCGGATTCTATTAGGTTAATACAACCCGGATTTGGGTACGACGGAGCTGAGATTTACCATTTGTATGAGAACGACATTATAAAAATCGTATCCGACAGCGACCACGAGGACCTGTCGACCGGGGTGATTCCGGAATCGCTTTGGGAAGCAGTAAGATATTTTATTGTCGCTAGCGCAATTAAACGTAAAAGAGCCTCTCAAACTAAAGAGCATTATAGCGATATGATTATTCACGCCTTTCGCGAAGTAACCCAACATAGCAATATCTATACTTCTATAAACAATTACTTAAAAAACATGAAGGATTCATTCGAATACGATGAAGATGACGACAAAAAGACATATTTGACCGAATTCCGAAACTGCTACGAAAAGTATGTATCCGAAGAAATAAAATGCGATACTGCTTTTGATAGCATTATTGAAGAAATTTCAACGGTAGTTAAAAAAACAAAAATCATTCTTAAGAACGGAATAGGAAAAACAACACAAGGAAATGAAAATCTTAAGTGGCATAAAATTTATGTCGGCGGTGACTTGCTCCAACGCGGACTTACATTTTCCAATTTGATTACAACGTATTTCACCAGGTGGGCTGCCGGCGGCGGATATATGGACACTAATCTGCAAAGAGCGCGTTGGTTTGGATATCGTAGCAAATATATTGACCTTTGCAAAATATTTACCACCGCCGAAATTGCTCAAGAATTTACTAACCTTGCAGAGATTGAAGACGACCTCTGGGAACAGTTTGCTGACGTCGAAAACGGTGAACGGCTTATTGACGATATACTTATACAATCGGAAAACACTAAACAAAACCCGACAAGCAAACGACGCGTAAAATATAAAAAGGTTAATTTCAAAAATCGTTGGCTTAAACAGAGATTTTTGGTTGACGATGAAAATAAAATCAGTAAAAACGACAACGAACTTCAAAAACTTTTTAACGCTGTTACCTGGAAGACCACTACCGCAGGAAGTACAAACGGAACGGCGACTGCTCGTTATGCGTATTTTGATGCGAACACGTTGAAAAAACTAATCAGCGTCATTTACGGAGTGTTTGACTGTGAGCCGTTTCAAAAGAAAGCTTTAATGGATTTACTTGGCGAGGACAACATACCCGTTATATTGATGGGGAACGATAAAAAAGCCCGCTATCGTAGTATTTATGAGGACAATTTCAGAATTAAAGCATTGCTTCAAGGCGCAAACTCTACCGTAGCCGAAAAAATTACATATATTGGCGACAGCAGCGTAATAATTGACAAGGACAAAATTAACATTCAAATTCACAGAATTGTTCCCGGTAAGGATAAGGCATATCCGATGACAAATAAAGAACAATATATGTTTGCGGTTTATATACCGAAAGAAAAAACATATTTTGTAAAAGGTGAATAATATGCTTGAAAAAATAAAGAAAGCACTCTCCGCTTGTCCCGAAGACGGAGTTATATATTTAGTTTATAAACTCTCTGCTTTTTCCGGTTTTTTTATGTCTGATAAACACCTAATCTATATGGTTTACAATACGGAGGAAATTTCACATCAAAGTTTGACAACCGAATTTTTACGGTTAGATACCGATATAGAAATCAATTCAATAAAGAACAATCAACAGTTTGAATCCGGAAGATATAACATTATTGAAATTTTGCCCACAGGTCAAAAATACGATGAAGAAAACCTTAATACTTTTGTGAATATATGTATTGCACATACAAATTCTATGGAATCTTCCTCATTTTTGAATTTCTTTTATTCTTTAGTAAACTTATTCCAGTATCCTAAGGAGCAAAAGTTCGTAAACCTAATCGGTTTATTTGGGGAATTATCGTTTCTTTCAAACATATCGAAGGTAATGAATGTGGACTTGTCAAATTACTGGCACACATCAGGAAGTTTAGATAAATATGATATTGCCTTAAAAACTTGTAATCTCGAAATAAAAACGACGGCGTCTTCCGATGAATCGGTAACTATAAAACACTTTCAGTTGTTTAACAAAGAAAACAACTTCCTTGTGACGATTTTAATAGAAGAAAATAACGGTGGTATAACATTAAATCAACTTATCGCCGATATGCAAATGCACCCAAATCATTTTAAATCCCTCAATTTTGCCCTAAATATCGAAAGAGAAAAAAAGCGTATCTCTTCAATAGATGCAGAAACAAAAAAGTTCTGTTTTAAATCGGCAACAATTTATAATGCCAACTTAATAAACCCGTTTCAAAAAATACCGGAAAATATATCGGATATTACATATAAATTAGATTTATTCGGGTTGCCTTCTGTTGATTTGACGACACTTGAAAGGGAGATAAAAAAAGTTTAAAACATACGAATTTTAATCGTGAAAATATAAATCCTTTTACCACTGAAATGTTTATAACCGTTTATCCGAACGTTTAAAGTTTGACAGCGATGAATTGTCAAACTAAGTGCAACATTTAGAGAGAAAAAAGTTAAATAAATCTA
>ERZ808278.405-NODE-405-length-30019-cov-4.807169_pt1 | contig 30019 bp, 31 predicted proteins | sample MGYA00521239_ERZ808278 | MGnify/ENA primary metagenome ERZ808278 (study PRJEB31516, sample SAMN03275600) | gut metagenome | biome: mammalia-associated habitat; material: feces | host: Papio cynocephalus | place: Kenya | collected 2012-07-17 ... | reverse complement strand
ACCAAGCTATGCTTGTCACCTGTGCTAACGACATTGTGGAGGCTTTAAGGTGGGAGCCACGCACTTCTAACCGCCCCACACGCCAGCTCGACATATTTCCCACACTAACCGAGGAGGAACAAAAAGTGGTAAATATCATCAGACAAACTGGCGACATTCATATTAACACAATCACAGAGAAACTCAATATTCCTGTGTATCGCGTAATGAGCACACTCATGCAACTCGATTACAAAGGCATTATCATCAGTATGCCAGGCTGCAGATACACGATGGCGTAGTCACTTTTAAGACACACACGGCCAAACAACAAATGAAGGTGAGGATGGTATTTCTTTTAAAGAAAGAGCAGGAAATACTTGCCTCTTCGTTAAATTTTTAAATTCCTGCATATTTTATTGGTTCTGACACAATTTGTCATTATCTTTGTTTTCAAATCCATTAAACATAAAAACTATGACAAAAAGAATAATCCCTGATTCAGAATTAATAATCAATCCAGATGGATCAGTGTTTCATATCCATCTTCGCCCAGAACAATTAAGAGACAACATTATCGTATGTGGTGACCCCGCGCGCGTTAATATGATTGCCTCATATTTCGATACTATTGAATACGATGTACAAAGCCGGGAGTTTCACACGATTGCCGGCACATATAAAGGGAAGCCTGTTATGGCCCTATCTCATGGTATTGGTAGCGACAACATCGATATCGTAATCACCGAACTCGACGCTTTGGCAAATATTGACTTTAAAACTCGCACAGTGAACGACAAACATCGCTCACTCAACATCGTTAGAGTAGGCACTTCAGGTGGCTTACAACCCTATGTGCCTGTGGGCACTCCTGTGGTTGCCGCGAAGAGCCTTGGTTTCGACGGCGTTCTCAACTACTACGCTGGCCGCAACGAAATTTGCGACCTTGAGTTCGAAAAAAAGTTTTGCGAGTTCGTGAAATGGAACCCCCTGTTTGCCAAGCCATACGTTGTGGAATCCGATCCCGGCCTCATCGAAAAAATAGGTCGTGACGACATGGTGAGAGGCTACACAATCTCTGCCGTAGGCTTTTACGGCCCACAAGGACGTAAAGTGCGTCTTCCGCTTGCAGAGCCAGAACTTAACAAACGAATAGAGCAATTTGAATACAGCAATGGTCACATCACCAACTATGAAATGGAGAGTGCGGCACTGCAAGGCATGGCAAAGTTGATGGGCCACCACGCCATCACCATATGCTCTATTATAGCCAATAGAGTAGCTACAAGCGCAAACCCAAATTACAAAACAGCGGTCAACGATTTAGTGAAAACTGTACTCGAACGTTTACTCGGTGATTAACAAAGGCTGCTCATAACCCAGCAGCGTAATAAAAAGCAAAAGAGGAAGCTGGCGGCTTCCTCTTTTGTTTTGATGCTTGTTCTGGACTTCAGGTACAAGCTAATTCAGAATGAAATTTCTAAGCCCTGGCTGCAACGTTCTATCGCAAGCATAAGCACGGGCAAATTGCTTTATCAGATTCACCGTCATCATCTTCGGACGTGATGGCGCGTTGGCTGATATTTCAAGTTTTACTGTAGTAGTTTTTTTTTGCATAGGCTCTCTATTTTTATTGATATTCATATTTATAACGAACGAGCACACCATTTATTATATCTATGGACTTGGAATTTTTGTATACTTCAAATAATTAAAGTAATTTTGTAGAAAACAAAACCGACATTATTTTGAAGAATTTTATCACACGCATCATATCGGGAGCAGTGTATGTAGGTCTCATATTCTGCGCTATTTTTTTCTATAATTCTATTCCCGCTATTTTTTTAGTCTTTTTTGGACTGGTTACGCTAATTGGTGTTAGGGAAATCTGCCGACTTACGGACAAATACACCAACCAACCTCTTTTCATCAAATGGATTGACGCTTTTGGCGCACTCGCGGTATTTGTCACCTTTTACCTTGATGAACAGCTTGCCCATTCACTTATCCAGTTCATTCCCGTGCTGATCTATGGCTTGGTAAGAATGAGCACACAGCTCTACATCACCGGGCAAAACCCTATCACAAGTGTTCAACAGTCATTTTTCAATATCTGCTATGTAGCGCTGCCTCTTGGCCTTATGAGCATCATTTGCTCCACTTGGAATAATATGCTAATGCTCAGTATCTTCATATTCTTGTGGCTGAACGATTCTGGAGCATATCTCGTTGGGTCGGCCATTGGGAAGCATCGCCTATTTGAACGAATATCCCCCAAAAAGTCATGGGAAGGCTTTTGGGGTGGCCTTGTATTATCGGTGATCTCAGGCTACTTAATGGGAGCATTTTTCAATAATATTTTCAACGGCCCCTCAGCTATGCTATTTGCCGGCCTTGGCTTAGTGGTATCGGTAATGGGCACACTCGGCGACCTTGCAGAGTCGCTTATCAAGCGCACTGCCGGAGTAAAGGATTCAAGTAATCTGATACCAGGGCACGGTGGCATTCTCGACCGCATCGATAGTCTTCTTTTTGCGGTGCCTGCATCACTCATCTATCTTGCAATAATTCAAAACTTTATATAATATCTTCAAAAATGAGCAATCAACGATATGACCTCAGAGGAGTTTCCGCCTCAAAGGACGATGTGCATAACGCAATCAAAAAAATTGACAAAGGAATTTTTCCAATGGCTTTTTGTAAAATAATTCCTGATATTTTAGGGGGTGCCCCTGAATACTGCAACATTATGCATGCCGATGGCGCTGGCACAAAATCATCGTTGGCTTATATCTACTGGAAAGAGACTGGCGACCTAAGCGTATGGAAAGGTGTGGCTCAAGATGCCGTGGTCATGAACATCGACGACTTGCTTTGTGTAGGTGCCACCGACAACATTCTCCTTTCTTCCACCATAGGCCGAAACAAGAACCTTATTCCAGGTGAAGTGATTTCTGCCGTCATTAATGGCACTCAAGAATTTCTTGACGAGCTCAACAAAATGGGGGTAAACATCATTTCTACTGGCGGCGAAACTGCTGATGTAGGAGATTTGGTGCGCACAATCATTGTGGACAGCACAGTAACTTGCAGAATGAGGCGCGACCAAGTTATCAACAACGCCAACATCTCACATGGCGATGTGATCGTGGGACTTGCCTCTTTTGGAAAAGCCTCTTACGAAACCAAATATAACGGTGGCATGGGCAGCAACGGACTCACTTCCGCACGGCACGATGTATTTGCTAAATATATTGCTGAAAAATACCCAGAAAGCTTTGATCAGGCCGTTCCAGAGCAACTTGTATATTCCGGTACCAAAAAATTGACCGATCCTATCGATGGCGTAGACGTAAACGCTGGCGAGTTGGTACTTTCTCCCACCCGCACCTATGCTCCGGTCATCAAGAAAATTCTCGATGAGATGCGCGAAAAAGTGCATGGCATGGTTCACTGCACAGGCGGTGCTCAGACCAAAGTAATGCACTTTGTTGAAAACAAACTCGTGGTGAAGGACAACCTTTTCCCTATACCACCATTATTTAAACTCATTCAAGAAGAATCCGGCACGGAATGGAAAGAAATGTACAAAGTGTTCAATATGGGGCATAGAATGGAGATATACGTTTCACCAGCCGACGCTGAGGATATCATCAAGATTTCTAAATCGTTCAATATCGATGCGCAGATCATAGGTCACGTGGAAGATGCTGAGAAGAATCATCTCGTCATCAAAAGTGAATACGGCACCTTTGAATACTGATAACGAATTTTGCCTAAATGCGACAACTCCTCTGTGCATACTCGCTCATATATGCTTTGGCGATAATTTGTCAAGGGTGCGCATCATCGGCTAATTCCGACGAGCAAGAATACAAGCTGCCCGACACTTTAAGAGTGGGCACGCTTTACAGTCCCACAAGTTTTTTTATTTACAGGGGCGACACTTTAGGTTACGACTACGACAGAATTTGTGATTTCGCTGCCGACAAAAAAATTACGCTCACATTCGCAGTAGCGAACAATATGCAATCGCTTCTCCAACTGGCTAAAAGCGACAGCGTGGATATTCTTGCCTATGAGATTCCCATTACGGCTGAATTTAACCAGCAGGTGCTGCACTGTGGAGAGACAAACACCACCTACCAAGTGCTCGTACAGCGCAAGGGAAGACACAGAATTTCAAATGTGACGCAGCTTAAAGGTAAAGACTTATATGTGGAAAAGGGATCTAAATATGAGTCAAGGCTCAAGAACCTCAACAGCGAGATTGGTGGCGGTATCAACATCATTACGGTAAACAACGACACCGTCGATGTTCAAGATCTCGTAAACCAAGTGAGTAAAGGGAAAATCCCTTACACAATTGTTGACAGCGATATTGCTAAAATCAACAAGACGTATTATAGTAATATCGACATCAGCCTTGAGGTGAGTTTTCCTCAGCGGTCGTCTTGGGCCGTAAACCTCAACAACAACGCTTTGTCTGACAGCATTGACGCATGGAGTACAAGTGAGCGCACCATTCTTTACAGTGAGGACATCTCTAAGCACTATTTTGAGCAAAGTCGCTACTCTCTATCACAAGACGGTGGCACACAAGGCAATTATAGACAATACGTGAAGAAAAGCGGTGATATTTCGCCTTATGACGACTTATTTAAAACTTATGCCAGACATATTTCTTATCCATGGCAACTCCTTGCCTCTATCGCTTATGTGGAATCGCGATTCGACCCCCGCGTCGTGTCGTGGGCTGGAGCTAAAGGGCTGATGCAAATCATGCCCAACACAGCACGCTCGTATGGCTTCGACACATCTAAGCTCCACGATCCAGAGGTGAGTGTAAAAGCCGCAGTCAGAGAATTGTCGGATTTGGAAAAGTATTTTTCAAAAACTGTGCCCGACAGCAAGGAGAGAATGAAGTTTATGCTAGCGGCCTACAATGGCGGTATTGCACATATCATCGATGCCATTAACCTGGCGCAAAAGTATGGAAAAAATCCCCACATATGGTATGGAAACGTGGAGGAAGCCCTTAAATGGAAAGCTAATGAGCGTTATTATAACGATCCAGTTTGCAAATATGGATATTTCCGCAGCACAGAGACGGTTAACTATGTTCACAAAGTAGAAAACGTATTTGAAAATTATCGAAAATATTAAATATTAAAATTCTCTCATCATGAAGAAAAGATTTTTTAGTGTGGCATTAATTGTCACTTTGGCATCATCTTTGATGTTCACTTCATGTATTGGTAGTTTCAAGCTTACCAATAAAGTATTAACTTGGAACAAGCAAGTGGGTAGTAAATTTGTCAACGAGCTTGTGTTCGTGGCTTTCTGGATTCTTCCTGTTTACGAGCTGTCGGCCATTGCCGACCTGCTGGTGCTGAACAGCATTGAATTTTGGTCGGGAAACAATCCCGTGCAAGCCAGCACAAAAACCATTGACGGCAAGAATGGAAGATACATCGTGAAATGCGACAAAAATGGCTACACAATCACCAACACCAACGACAAGAGTGTAGTGAAATTCAATTTCGACGCCACAGATAACTCCTGGAGCGTTTGTAACGGAGAGAAGGAAGTGAAGTTTATGCAATTTGTTGACGACACACATGTGAAAATGATTACACCTGAGGGCGACTTCAAGACCGTAGAACTGAGCGAGCACGGTGTTTATGCCTACAAGCAGATGATAAACAGCAGTGTGCAGTATGCTATGAGATAAGCATGATAGCTTCATTGAAAGATATATGCCACAAATAGAGTGTATACAGAAATCCCCAGCCTTGCGATATGATGGCTGGGGATTTAATTATCAATAGCTCAGGAAAGAGCTATCGTACACTTGTCAATTATCGCGACGCTTTCTTATAGAGAATCACTGCAATCACGCTAAACAGCATATTTGGTATCCACATGGCCACACGGGCAGAAGTATAGCCATTCTGGGCGAAGGTCTGTGTCACTTGCATGAACAGAATGTAAGAGAAGCTCAGCACGATGCCTATCATGATATTCATACCCGTTCCGCCTCTCACCTTTCGCGAAGAAAGTGAAAATCCAATAATCGTGAGGATAAAAGCGGCGGCACTCATAGCAAACCTGCGCTCATACTCTATTTCAAACTGCTGAATATTCGCCACCCCCCTATCTTTCTGCTCTGTAATATACCGCTTGAGTTCGGGCGAGGTGAGCGTCTCTTGATCGTTTTTTGAAATCAGAAAATCCCTGGGGTCAAATCTTAATAGGGTGTCCATCACCAGTCCAGTGGTCATCGTCTCTTTTATGCCATCAAATTTGCGATAATTATAGTCACTGAGCTTCCATCGTCCCAAGGTGTCGTAGGCTGCGCTCTCCGCTGTGATGCGCGACACTAACTGGTTGGCTTTAAATTCTTCAATCGAAATATGATAGCCATGCTTGGTGGTGTTGTCATACCGTTCCATATGAAACATCACGCCAGGACGTAATTGAAGTTGCACGTTGTCGCCATAATCCACACGTTTATTCTTCACCCACTTATTAGTGTATTCTATCATCTGAACATTAGCCGGAGGTATGATATATAAAGAGAGAACCAATGTGCCAATAGCGATGAAAGTGGCTGATACCAAATACGGAACTGCAAGCCGGTTAAAGCTAATACCACTCGACAGGATTGCAGTAATTTCACATCTGTCGGCCAACTTTGACGTAAAGAAAATCACAGTGATAAACACAAACATCGGCGCAAACTGGTTGATAAAATACGGCAGAAAGTTCATGAAATACTTAAACACCGTTTCTTTCAAAGGTGCAAGAAGCATTGCGTCAAGTTTTTCATTCACATCAAAAATCACAATAACCAACAATAGCATCAAGATGATGAAGAAAAATGTGCCGATAAATTTCCTAATGATGTAACGGTCGAACCGCTTCACCAATGGTTTACGTGCGTGTTTTTGCCTGCTAACAGTATCACCATTCATATCCTCATGCACCGCACTATTGGATTTGTCGAAATTAGACAAAACGACGTCACTCGCAGTGTTTTCAGCATTGTGTTTTTGCACATCTTCAGGTGTCATATTGTGGATGCCTTCTTGCATAATATACAGTGTTTTATAAACGTCGCGTCACACGCTCCACCATCTCTGTTTTCCACTGCTTAAAGTCGCCTTTAATAATATGGTTACGAGCTTCTCCCACAAGCCACAAATAGAAAGCAAGATTGTGAATGCTCGCTATTTGCATGGCTAAAATTTCTTGTGCTATAAACAAGTGGCGCACATAAGCCTTGGAATATATCGTGTCAACGATTGAAGCACCGTCCTCCTGAAGCGGAGAGAAGTCGTCTGCCCACTTCTTATTTCGCATATTCATAATGCCATGACGTGTGAAGAGCATACCATTACGTCCATTTCTGGTAGGCATCACACAGTCCATCATGTCCACGCCACGGTCTATGGCTTCAAGAATATTGGCAGGCGTACCCACACCCATCAAATAGCGAGGCTTATCTTCTGGCAAAATTTCGTTCACCACCTCTATCATGTCGTACATGGCCTCCGTGGGTTCACCCACAGCCAAGCCGCCTATGGCATTGCCCTCTGCGCCCAAATCTGCAACAAATTTGGCACTGTCGGTTCGCAAGTCAGTATAAACACAGCCCTGAACAATAGGGAAAAACGCTTGAGAATGTCCATAACGTGGCGCCGTTTCGTTAAAACGTTTCCAGCCACGCTTCAGCCAGCGCTGCGTCAGTCGCAGCGACTTTTCAGCATATTGGTAGTCAGAAGTGCCAGGAGGGCATTCATCCAGCGCCATCATAATATCGCTACCGATGCTGCGCTGAATATCCACCACCTTTTCAGGTGTGAAAAGATGCTTCGAGCCATCAATATGGCTACGGAAGGCTGCGCCTTCCTCCTTTAGTTTTCTGTTGCTCGACAATGAGAACACCTGAAAGCCGCCACTGTCCGTCAGAATAGGCTTATCCCAGGAGTTAAACTTATGCAATCCACCAGCACGCTCTATGATGTCCATTCCTGGGCGCAAATACAGGTGATAAGTGTTGCCCAGGATAATCTGAGCCTTTATGTCGTCACGCAGTTCGTGCATGTGCACCGCCTTCACCGCCCCCACAGTGCCCACTGGCATAAAAATAGGGGTTTGAATTTCGCCGTGGTCAGTGCCAATCACACCTGCGCGGGCCTTTGTATCTTTATTCGTCGCTACGACCTTATAGTTCATAATCACTCTAATTTACACACAAAATTACAATAATATTTCAATAGAGCAAAATGGCACCAGCCGTAGACACAACTTATGACTTTTTTTGTACATTTGTCGTAGCTATTCGTTCTATAATAAATTTAGAAAACTTTTAATATAATCGCAACATAAATTATTATGGCTTATGAGAAAATTAATACTGGCAATCTGTATAATTATGGGGTTGCACGCATCTGCTGTTGATGTGGCTGTAGATGAGAATGTGGAGTTTGTGAGCGCAATGTGCCGCCTCGCTGGGTTCGAGGAATATGTGCATGATGTAAACAAGGCGTATGTTAAGGCCATCGACTCGCTGATGACTCCGCTCAAGGGCCACAAGGCTGTGACAAGACTAAACGAGCTGCGCAATGCCCAGGGCCTAAGCTATGATGCCGTAGCGAACTATGCCGCACATACCGCCATCAGTAATGGGCACTTCGTGCTACTGCCGGGATCTGACGTGGCAAAGTGTGACAACCGATGGTGCAAAGGCCAGGACGCTGAAATGGCCAAGCTGATGGACGATGCCTACCAGCACAGTGGCTTTCACAAATTCTATGTGTCGCAACAGCCATTCTACAACAAGGTGTTGGCCAACGCAAAATCTACGTTAGCAAAAGTAGATTTAAAATGGCTTGAGAGCTTTTTTGGAGCTCCAATAAAGGGACATATAGCAGTGAGCCTGCTCAACCGTGGCAACTACGGCACCACGCGCCAATGTGCTGGGCAGCCAGAGGAATCCGTGATAATTATTGGCTGTAGCGAACTTGACTCTGTTGGCATCCCCACATTCCACAATTGCGAGAGTCTACTAGTGCACGAGTTATCGCACCCCGCATGCAATCCCATAATAAAGAAGTGCTTGCCACTATTTAACGACAATCCCCAAATTGCAGCACAGCTCATGGAACACGAGCTGAAGGAACGTAATTATGCTGGCGGCAACACAGTGCTGTATGAGTCGATGGTGCGTGGCGTGGAGACCCAGTATGCATTGGCACATGCCACTACGCCCGACGACAGACTCATGATTGAGTCCACAATAAAAAGCCAAGTGGCAGGCGGATTCCTATTTTTCCGAGAGCTCACCAATGCTTTAACGACATACAGGCTAAACCGCAGCCAGTATGCCAACCTGGCGCAGTTTGCCCCCCAAATTGTGAAGGCCGTGAACAATGCCGACGTAAACCAAAACTTCAGTGACTTGAGAAGCAACCAAATCACCATTACCGGCACTTCACTACCTCTGGAAGCACGCAACGTGCCAGCGTCGGACAAATTCGAGGTGAAGATATACCTCGACAAGCCCGACGAAAATGGTGGGTTTATGTTTAACTATTACAATGGCAACGAAAGCATAGCTCCCGACCTTGTGAGCGTGAAAATGGACAAGGGCCACCGCGTGTTGTCTGTTGTTGTCAAGACAGAGCCTGGACGAGAATACGGCTTTGTAATTCCCGGCATAGCGTTCAAGACCAAAGCTGGATACCCTGGAATTGGCAACGCCGTGTTCCACTTCTTCACGGCCAAATAGTAGGCGAACAATGCATGTAATAATATACATGGAGGGGCATAAGCCCCTTCACTTTTATCCTGAAAGTGACACCTATGATTTATTTCAGACAATATTGACCGCAAGTCTGCATTTATGGATGAATTTTTGTAACTTTGTGATATCAAACAAAGCAATGAACTATTTATGGGCATTTTCAGCAAATTCTTCTCAAAAGAAAAAAAAGAGACACTCGACAATGGTTTGAAGAAAACCAAAGAAGGCGTATTCAGTAAAATAGCGCACGCTATTGCCGGAAAATCCACTATCGATGATGATGTGCTCGACAATCTTGAAGAGGCTTTCATCACAAGCGACGTGGGCGTGGACACCACTTTGAAAATCATCAAAAGAATTCAAGACCGTGTGGCTCGCGACAAGTACGTGGGCACTTCTGAACTTAACGCCTTGCTTTGCGATGAGATTTCACAAATGCTGGCCGACAACAATAATAGCGAAGTTGCAGACTTTACCGTCGCATCCGATAAGAAGCCCTATGTGATTATGGTGGTGGGCGTGAATGGCGTGGGAAAAACCACCACTATTGGCAAACTCGCCTACAATTTCACCCAGGCTGGCAACAAGGTGGTGCTTGGTGCAGCCGACACCTATCGTGCCGCTGCTGATGAGCAACTTGAGCGTTGGGGTGAGCGCGTGGGCGTGTCGGTTATCAAGCACAAAATGGGCACTGACCCAGCCTCTGTGGCATTCGACACAGTGAAGAGTGCTGTGGCCCAAAATGCCGACGTGGTGATTATCGACACCGCTGGCCGTCTTCACAACAACGTGGGCCTGATGAATGAGCTGACTAAAATCAAGAATGTAATGAAAAAAGTGGTAGACTGGGCTCCAAATGAAATATTGCTTGTTCTGGATGGCTCCACTGGACAAAATGCTTTTGAACAGGCGAAGCAATTTGTGGCTGCTACCGAAGTCAACGCTCTTGCCATCACAAAACTTGACGGCACTGCCAAAGGCGGCGTGGTGATTGGCATCAGCGACCAGTTCAACATTCCGGTGAAATACATTGGTCTGGGTGAAGGCATGACCGACCTACAAATATTCCGTAAAGAAGAATTTGTGAAGAGCCTGTTTGGCAAAGAGTAAATAAAGATATGCGCAAAAACAAGGTTGATGTAATTTCTCTCGGCTGTTCAAAAAACTTAGTTGACTCCGAGCATCTTATCCGACAGTTCCAAGCCAACGGCTACACTGTGGAGCACAACCCCCACAGGGTGAATGGCGAGATAGTGGTGGTTAATACCTGTGGATTCATTCAGGACGCACAAGAGGAGTCGATCAATATGATTCTCGAACTTGGAAAGGCAAAAAAAGAGGGAAAAATAAAGAAACTATTTGTCATGGGATGTCTGGCTGAGCGCTTTTTGGCACAGCTCACCAAAGAGTTGCCGGAAGTTGACAAATTCTATGGTAAATTCAATTGGACAGAGATGCTCGCCGACTTGGGAAAAAGCTACAAGTCGGAACTTGCAAGCGAAAGATACATCACCACACCTAAGCATTATGCCTATTTAAAAATATCGGAGGGTTGCAATCGGTTTTGCGCATTCTGTGCCATACCGATCATCACCGGCCGGCACAAGTCTGTGCCAATGGATGCGCTTCTTGACGAAGTGCGCCATCTCGTAAAAAATGGCGTGAAAGAATTCAACGTAATAGCGCAAGATTTATCATCCTATGGCCTCGACCTGTATGACAAAATGATGCTTCCTGAACTTATCGACAAGATGGCCATGATTGACGGCGTGGAGTGGATTCGCCTACACTATGCCTACCCTACCCAATTTCCTTATGAAATATTGCCAGTGATGGCTAAGCATGACAACGTGTGCAAATATCTCGACATTGCCCTCCAGCACTCAAGCGACAAGGTGCTCAGCAACATGCAGCGCCACATCACCCGCCAGCAGACAGTGGACCTCATTAAGCGCATACGCAAAGAGGTGCCTGGCATCCACCTACGCACCACCCTCATGGTAGGATTTCCTGGTGAAGGGGAAAAGGAGTTCGACGACCTTGTCAGCTTTGTGAAAGAAATGCGGTTTGAAAGGATGGGGGCGTTCGCCTATAGCGAGGAGGAAGGAACTTTTGCCGCCAAGCACTACGATGACGACATCTCAGAAGAGGTGAAGACTGACCGGCTTGATGAAATCATGAACCTGCAAGAAGAAATTTCACAGGAGATACAATCGGAAAAAGTGGGTAAAGTACTAAAAGTGATAATCGACAGCAAAGACGAGGTTTACTATACCGGACGAACAGAATGGGACTCCCCTGAAGTTGACCCTGAGGTGCTTATTCCTGTAAACAGCTGTAAATTAGAAATCGGCAACTTCTACAAGATAGAAATCACCGATGCCACTCCTTTTGAGTTGATTGGTAAGCTGGCTGAGTAAGCCTTTTTAGTAGTAGTTTACTTTTTCATAATGCCATCGTTGTCGGCTATTTGATCCTTTTTCTTATCCTCATCAGCATAAGTGCCATACACAGCTTCATCTCTGCGCTTCTGGCGATAGTACTCTTTTTTCTTGAGAACGAAATGAAGTGCCACAATAATGACAAGCCCCACACCTATCACACCAAAATAGTGTAGATAGTCACCGTCGGCCAATCGTTCGCGTCCAAGCCATGCCATTAAGCACAGATAAAGAAATAGCAGCACAGGTATAACCACCGACATTTTAAATTTGTTCTTCATTTTCTATTTCCTTTTTGTAGGGTGACGTTTCGGGGTTGAACCCTCCACTAATTAAAAATTTGTATATTCTCACACAAGCCCAAGCATCGATAGCCGCATAGCACTGCTGCTGAATGGTGAGACTCTGGCTCTCCCAGTTGGTTAGGCGTTGCGACTTACTGATTTTTTGCTGAAAAAGAATGGCATATAGTTTCTGCAAACTCATGTCACTGATATTGTAGTCACCCACCATCTTTTGAAGTTCCACAAATCCAGCAGGGGTCACATCGCACACTTTCGACAATTGACGGAAGTCATCTTGCGTAGAAAGGCCTATCTTCAGGCAGTTGGCATCCGCAAGATAGTCAGCAAGCGCCTGCGGAATTCCGATCTTGTTGACTCTGAACAAAAAGCAAATATCTAACGTGGAAAGTTGAATCAACGCCACCTTATGATGCTCGCCTTTTCTGAAAGACGGGCGAGTCTCGGTGTCGAATCCCACCACATCTGCCTTTCTTAGCACATCCACAGCGGACTTCAGCCGAAAAGTGGAGTCAATCACCACAACTTTCCCTGGAAACTCCACCTTAGGAAGCATATTCACCTCTGCCTTGTCAATCGCAATTTTATACATCTTGCTCTTTGGCAATTAATTATTAAAAAACTCTGAAGCCAAAAAGCTCCAGAGTTTATATATATGAATTGTATCGGAATATCAATTACTTAAGAGCTTCCTGAACCTTGTCATTAGGAACCATGCGCTCAACAAATACATAGGCACCGGTCTTTTCAGAACGAACCATCTTAATAACTTTGCTATATGTACGTCCTTCACCTGTTTGAAGGGTTGCAACTACTTTTTTTGCCATGATTCAAATATTATTTAATTTCCTTATGGATTGTGTACTTCTTCAAATAAGGATTGAACTTCTTCAATTCCAAACGTTCTGTGGTGTTCTTGCGGTTCTTTGTGGTAATGTAACGTGACATTCCTGGCACACCGCTCGCCTTTTGTTCTGTGCATTCAAGAATTACTTGAACTCTATCGCCTTTAGCTTTCTTTGCCATGATTCTCTAATTACTTTACAAATGTTTTGATTTCTTTTAAGTTACCTTCTGCCGCAGCTTTCTTCAGCGCTGCATCAAGACCGATGCGGTTAATCATACGCAAGCCGGCTGCCGACACTGTCAAGCGAATCCAAGTTTGTTGTTCAACCCAGTAGAACTTACGATTGAAAATGTTTACGTTGAATTTACGTTTTGTTCTTCTCTTAGAGTGCGATACATTATTACCAGTAATCGCCTTCTTGCCTGTAATTTCGCAAACTTTTGACATAGTTTTGTTTAATACAATTTAAATGTTCAAAATTATTTTGATTACTCGACTCAAGACGGTTACTTCTACCTCGCAGTAGCACAATATCCATGGCCTAATGTGGTGTTCACCCATACTGTGCGAAGTGAGAATTCTTCGCCTTACGGTGTTGCCATTGGGGCTAATAAAAATATCGTCCTACGCTTTACGCATTGCCTAAAGCATCACGGCAATGCATCGAAGTTTCAACGATCATGTCACAGAACAGGACTAACGGGAAGTCGTAGTACCCTGCCTTGAAATCGACTGCAAATTTAGTGATTTTTTTGCATTCAGCCAACCCCCCTCTGCATTAACCGCACAAAAAAAGACCGGAAAAAGGCATTTCCGACCTCAAAAAAATGTTAATTGCTCATCAGCGCACAAAAAAGGGAAGAAATGTGTGTACGTGACACAATTCCCTCCCTTCTATTTTTCAAGAGTTTTCTTACTACTCTTTATTTCTTTGCAGCTTCAAGAGATGCTTTGCGGAACTCTTTCATCTTCTTCTCAATTTCAAGAGATGCTTTGCGGGCACGAGTACCAGCAGCCTTGTTTCCGTTCTCAACCTGAGCAGCAGCATCCTTCTGGAATGCTTCATAAGCAGCTGCAATTTGTTCTACTAATTCTTTCATTGTTGTTTGTATTATTGGTTAGTTAATAAAATATTCACGGCAAAGATAAATAAAAAATTGATAACACACGCATTTTCATCACCTAAATATATGATTTTAATGGCATTATTTCAAATTCAGCTCATTTTTGGCTCATTTTCTGCGCTATTATGCAATTAATTTCAAATCTTCAGCAATAATTAACACACTTTTCATGGCATGGGCAATCTCTTGGCACACCACAAGGGTAATTTTGCAATGTAAATCAAGGGATAATAAATAAAGGAAAAGAGCATGTTAGTGACAAGAAAAATAGAAAAGACTGACTTTATCATGGCCAACCTGAGCTGGAAAGGCGTGACCTTGGCAAGTGTGGCAAATCGCAACTTCACATCGATCGACGATGTGGTGAGCTTCATTTCCTCATTGGCTGGAAAATGCTTTGGCTTGGCAAAACTCACTATCCGCAACAAGACGCAAGGCTGGGCCATCAACATGGGCATCAGCACCCCTTCGGACATATCCATCAAAAATATCACATCACCCTCTTCTGTAATGAAAGGCACACAGCTTTCTATCCCGTTTTAAGTAGTGACACATTTTTTTGCGCATCTGCTATAATGTAATTACCTTTGCACACAAGTAAAAAGCAAAATAAACTCACAGTAAAATGAAGAAAACATTGTTCATCGCCTGTGCGGCTACGGTGGCTACTATGCTGCCAGCATGTTCGGGTGGAGAAGGAAAGGCCTCGGAAAATGCAGAAGAGGTAGTAAAACAGGTGGAAGACAGCGCAACCATTATTGGCAAATGGACCGATTCCAGCCAAAAAGGATTTGAGCTGATTGACGACAGCAGCGCAAAGAGCATCAACAATCCCAACGCCGACTATCAGGAATGGTCAACCAACGAAAATGGCGACACACTCACCCTTATCACATCTAAAGATACGGCACACTTTGCCATGCAGTTAAGCGGCAACAAACTTACACTTACCGACAAGGACGGCAAAGTCACCGCATACGACAGAAAATAACAAATTCACACACACGATATTTCGTTGAAAGCGCACACCATAGTGTGCGCTTTCAACGTTTATGTAAAACACATAATCGCGACGTACAATAAAAAATATTAAATATCACATAAATCCACACCTTAATTTTTAATAGATTTTTCATATACAGATTTTTTTAAGTAATTTTGTAGAAAGTTTCATAAGGAGCACTGCGCCCGCATAGTTATGGCATAGCGCTTCAGCCTTTCTGTTGATAAGATAATAATTACACTTTATTATATAACTATTTTAAAAGTAAGTAACATGGTTTATTCACAAGAAGTACAGGAAATGTGCTGTGTAGCAAAGGGTGCTAACCACCCATCCGCTCCAATACCAGAGGAAGGAAAATGGGTTAGATCTAAAGAAATCAAAGACGTTTCGGGCTTCACTCACGGCATTGGTTACTGCGCTCCTCAACAAGGTGCTTGCAAGCTCTCACTCAATGTGAAGAATGGCGTGATCGAGGAATGCTTGATTGAAACTGTAGGTTGCTCTGGTATGACTCACTCTGCAGCTATGGCAGCAGAAATTCTTCCAGGGAAGACCATTCTTGAAGCGCTCAACACCGACCTCGTGTGCGATGCCATCAACACCGCTATGCGCGAATTGTTCCTTCAAATCGTTTACGGCCGCACTCAAAGCGCTTTCTCAGAAGGCGGCTTGGTTGTAGGTGCTTCACTTGAAGACCTCGGTAAGGGTCTGCGCAGCCAGGTAGGCACAATGTTTGGCACTCGTGCCAAAGGCGTTCGCTACCTCGAGATGACCGAAGGCTACTGCACTCGCATGGCTCTTGATGAGAACAACGAAGTTATCGGTTATGAATTCCTGAGCCTCGGCAAATTTACCGACGCTTTGAAAAAAGGCAAAACCCCAGAAGAAGCTCTTGCTGGAGCAAAGGGCCACTACGGACGTTTTGAAAATGCAGCTAAGTATATCGACCCACGTAAAGAATAATATATAAGGAGGATACAATTATGATTAGAGAAGTAAAATTTGAATCTCAAGACCGCCGCATGAAGCAAGTTCTTGCTGCTTTAAACGCCGCCGGCATTAAAGATATTGAAGAGGCCAACGCCATCTGCGACAAATATGGTATCGATCCTTATAAGACTTGTGAAGACACTCAGCAAATCTGCTTTGAGAATGCAAAGTGGGCTTATGTTTGCGGTGCAGCTATCGCATTGAAGAAGGGCTGCAAAGTGGCTGCCGACGCAGCAGAGGCTATCGGCCTTGGCTTGCAGTCGTTCTGCATTCCAGGCTCTGTGGCCGACGACCGTAAAGTGGGCCTTGGCCATGGCAACCTCGCAGCACGTCTGCTCCGTGAAGAAACCAAATGCTTCGCATTCCTCGCAGGTCACGAGTCGTTTGCTGCCGCTGAAGGCGCAATCAAAATCGCAGGCAAAGCCAACAAGGTGCGCAAAGAGCCTCTCCGCGTAATTCTTAACGGCCTCGGTAAGGACGCCGCTAAGATTATCAGCCGCATCAATGGCTTCACCTATGTTCAAACTGAATTCAACTACTTCACCGGCGAACTGAAAGAAGTGGCTCGCACTGCCTACAGCGATGGAGAGCGCGCTAAAGTGAACTGCTATGGCGCCGACGATGTGCGCGAAGGCGTGGCTATCATGTGGAAAGAGGGCGTGGATGTGTCAATCACTGGCAACTCTACCAACCCAACCCGTTTCCAGCACCCAGTGGCTGGCACCTACAAGAAGGAGCGCACACTCAAGGGTCTCCCCTACTTCAGCGTGGCTTCAGGTGGTGGTACAGGCCGTACACTTCACCCCGACAACATGGCTGCTGGTCCTGCTTCTTACGGTATGACCGACACCATGGGCCGTATGCACTCCGATGCACAGTTCGCTGGATCTTCTTCAGTTCCTGCACACGTGGAAATGATGGGCTTCCTCGGCATCGGCAACAACCCAATGGTAGGTTGCACCGTAGCTGTGGCTGTTGATGTGGCACAGGCTCTCAACAAATAATAATCAACAGCAACATTTCTACTGAAATAACAGCAAACTCCTGGCAATTTTTCACTGCCAGGAGTTTTTTTTGCTCGTCATCAAGGCAAAGATGGCACACCCGATAATATAGAGGAATATGCCGTAATTCAGTATTGACGCCCCGTTCGTTAGACCGATCTCAAAATAATGTCTGTTGCGCCAATGCTTAATCGAGAAATTCGTGCTATTCGTGGTTTCAAAAAAAAGAGAGGCTGCTCTCCATACAAAAGAGCAACCTCTCTATTCTGTTTTTTTTCAGAAATCTAATGTCGAATTTCTAACATTTAATTTTTCTGAAAGCTCTTACTTTACTTGAGCACCCATTACGTTGTACTTCACATCACCCTTGATGATGTAAACTTGACCGTTCTCATATACTTTGCGAACCTTCACGTCCTTAACAGCATTCACATCGTTGATTCCAGTTTGCTCTTGTCCAAATGTGAATGACTTGCAGTAGGCTCCAGGTACATATTGATAAATTATAGCCTTAGTATCGCTTACTACTTCAGCATTGAGCCAGTTTGCTTGAATGGCATTAGGATTAGCATTGAACTCAGGATCAACTGTAGCTACAGCTGTAGCGGTGATTGCGCCATTCTCATCTTTGGTAAGTTCTGCTATTGCAAAACCGTCGGTGTAATTTGGAAGAGTTGGATACACAACATATGTTTTACCACCCATCACAAAGATTTCAGCTCCATTGTTTGCGCCCTTGTTAGGAAGTGTAAGAGATGCCTCGACTTTATAGTTGTCACCGTCTTCAACAATGATAGCAGGTGCAGCATTACGGGTAACATATAAATATTTCACATCTTCACCCTCCTTGAAAGCATTAATCACAGTGTAATTGTTATTGTATGAAAGGCCTTCGCAAATTGCCACAAAAGAATCATCCCCGTTTGTTTCGCCATCAGCTACCACCAGTTTGCTGATTCCAGTGCTGGCTCCACCTTCCAAAAGGAGAACGCCATCAGTTGCAAGGTTGCCCATAGCTTTGCCCACATAGTCAACACGTCCCATAGCAGCCAAGTCGGAAGTAATGGACAGTTCTGTTACTGAAGCAGGAGTCTGAGGATTATAAACCTTGATAACAGCAGTGTCACTTTTCCATGTGTTTGGGAATACAGAGTTCATAACCACAAGGTTTCCGGCTTGGTCTGTTGTAATACCCACGTTTGCTCCACCAGGAAGGGTTTCGTTTGCGATACCATTTGCGTCTACTACATATACCTTTTGGTCACTCTTGTTATTAATATAGATTTTACCATTCATACCAACACCTTGACGAACTTCGTTTGTTGACAAGGAAGTGTTAGCTGTAGTCTTCCAGTTTTGGGTCAGGGTTTGTGCATTAGCACCGAGAGCTACCAGAGCGGCAGCAAGAAGTAAAGATTTCTTCATTGTTTGTTGTTTTAATTGTTAATATTTAAGTTAAGCTAATAAAGTCTCTCTTAATTAGTCGACAACAAAGATAATATTTAATAATGAAACAAACAAATTTTACCCAAATATTTCAACAAAACTGCACATAACTGTTTATCAATATAGCTAAAATGCGCAAAACATAGCAAATTTGATTATTTTTTACATCGTAAAGTTGTTGATAATTTGAAAATTATGTGTAAATTTGCATTTGCGTTTTGTGGGAACGAATCTGCGAGGCGCATAATTCACATAATTTATTAACTATTTAAAATGAGCGAAGAATTAAAAAATTCTCCAATCGAAGATTTCGACTGGGAAGCCTTTGAAAAAGGCGAAACTCAACGAGAGAAATCTCAAGAAGAACTGGAAAAAACCTATGACAAGTCACTTGGTTCGTTTAAGGACCATGAAGTAACTGAAGGTACCGTCATCTCTATCAACAAGCGCGAGGTGGTGGTTAACATCGGTGCTAAGTCAGACGGCATTATTCCTTTTAACGAATTCCGCTACAACCCCGACCTGAAAGTGGGCGACACAGTGGAAGTGTATGTGGAAAGCCAGGAAGACCGCAAAGGTCAGCTCGTGCTCTCTCACAAAAAGGCCCGCGCAAGCAAGAGCTGGGAACGCGTTAATCAAGCGCTTGAAAACGACGAAATCATCAAGGGCTACATCAAATGCCGCACTAAGGGTGGCATGATCGTGGATGTGTTTGGCATTGAAGCCTTCCTTCCTGGATCACAAATCGATGTGAAGCCTATCCGCGACTACGATGCTTACGTCAACAAGACTATGGAATTCAAGGTGGTGAAAATCAACCAGGAATACAAGAACGTGGTGGTTTCACACAAGGCTCTTATCGAAGCCGAACTCGAGCAGCAACGCAAGGAAATTATTGCTAAGCTCGAAAAAGGTCAGGTGCTTGAGGGCACCGTTAAGAACATCACTCCTTACGGTGTGTTCATCGACCTCGGTGGCGTAGATGGCCTTATCCACATCACCGACCTTTCTTGGGGCCGCGTTAACAATCCTAACGACATCGTTAAGCCCGACCAGAAGCTCAATGTGGTAATTCTCGACTTTGACGAAGAGAAGAAGCGCATTGCTCTCGGCTTGAAGCAATTAATGCCACACCCATGGGATGCGCTCGATCCTAACCTCAAGGTTGGCGACCGCGTGAAAGGCAAAGTGGTGGTGATGACCGACTACGGTGCATTCGTTGAAATTGCTCCAGGTGTGGAAGGTCTGATCCACGTGAGCGAAATGAGCTGGTCACAGCACTTGCGCAGCGCTCAAGACTTCATGAAAGTGGGCGATGAAGTGGAGGCTCAAATCCTCACTCTCGACCGCGAGGAGCGCAAGATGTCGCTCGGCATCAAGCAGCTCAAAGAAGATCCTTGGGAAACTATCGAGACCAAATACCCAGTGGGCAGCAAGCACACTGCCAAGGTTCGCAACTTCACCAACTTCGGTGTGTTTGTGGAACTTGAAGAAGGCGTTGATGGCCTGATTCACATCAGCGACCTCTCTTGGACCAAGAAAATCAAGCACCCAAGCGAGTTCACTCAGATTGGCGCTGATATCGAAGTTGTGGTTCTTGAAATCGACAAGGACAACCGTCGTTTGAGCCTCGGCCACAAGCAGCTCGAAGACAATCCTTGGGACACCTTTGAAACCATCTTCACCGTTGGTAGCATCCATCAAGGCACTATCACCGAAATGCTCGACAAGGGTGCAGTTATCAGCCTGCCTCACGGTGTAGAGGGCTTCGCTACTCCTAAGCATCTCCAGAAAGAGGATGGCACTCAGGCAAAGCAAGGCGAGACTCTCGATTTCAAGGTGATTGAATTCAACAAAGACGCTAAGCGCATCATCCTCAGCCACAGCCGCATCTTTGAAGATGAACAGAAGGCTGAAGTGCGCAAGTCGAAGAAAGCCGCTAAGGCCCAGGCTGAAGAACCAGTGGTGAACAACAACCTGGAGAAGACCACACTTGGCGACATCAGCTCTCTTGCTGCGCTGAAGGCTAAACTTGAAAAAGGCGAATAATTTGAAGGATAAGCGTGTCAAACTAAGCGCAAGTCTATAAACGCAATAACAGCGTGTATCTCAAATTGATGAGATGCACGCTTTTTTATTTCAAGATCAAAATACTGACCGCAAATGCGTTTTTGTGTGGCTTTAACTTGCCTGAGTTAAAATTTTGTGGTAAATTTGCCTTCGTGATAGAAGAAGACGTTATGATGAAGCATTTATTCCGCATATTCGCTTTCACAGCCTTGACGATGACAGTTATCTCATGCCAAAAAGAGGGATCGTCGGAGGCTTCAGGCACTTCTTCAAATGATGGCGACACCTCTTTGGCGCAACCCAAAATACATACAGCCGACACCGTACAAGACATACAAGCCTTGCCGGTATCAGAATTTGAAGGAGAAGCGGTAGGTGGCGCTATGAACAGCATTTTCTTGGAAGATGCGCAAGGCGTAACACGTGACTTTGCTTATCCCGATCTTGACCGCGACAGCATTGACGGATGGGAAGAAGGCGATGTGGTGAGAGTAATATTCACTCCGTCGAAAGACGGCGATGTAGTGAAGTCCGTAAGAGTGGTGAAGCATAACGGACAATAGCAAAAGAGAGATTAGAGATTAGAGATTAGAAAATATAATATGCGATAGTGGCTCAGTTGGTAGAGCATTGGCTTCCCAAGCCGAGGGTCGCGGGTTCGAGTCCCGTCTATCGCTCAAAAATAAAGGCAAGATTTCTGCCTTTATTTTTTTGTGCTAAATTTTCAACTGCAAAATTTGGAAAAGGCCCACTTAATAGTTATCTTTGTTGTGCTAAATGATTGTTACTACTTATTTCATAATAATAAATAAAAACCTATTAATCAACTAACTAATTAACAACAAACAAGCAATGAAAAAGTCTTTACTTTTTGCTGGATTTGCAGCATTGGCACTAAGCGCCAGCGCGCAGAATCCATTCGCCTACGGCATTCATGCCGATGGCGTGACTAACGGCGTGGCACAAGGCAACACCATTACAGTGAACTACACCCTCAATGCTGACGCAGAAAGCGGTTCAATCTTTATCCGCACAGCAATGAAGGGTGATATCGTTTCCACAGTGGCTCTTACAGCCGAGCAATTAACCAAGGGCACTCATTCCGTTGAAGTGCCAGTAACAGGCCTTGTGGCAGGCACGAACTACGGCTACACCATCACCACCACAGGTGTAAAGATTGACGCAGCGAAAGAGATTTTCAGTGATTTCTCTGCAGGTGCCAACCACCAGTACTGGAGCCCTTACGGCGTGGCTTGCGACAACAACACCAACAGCAAGCACTTCGGTCGTGTATTGATCACCGAAACACAAGCCAACCAATCTTCCTCCTACTTTGCTTATGCAAAAGGCGTTGGCGCAGGCCTATATGAATACGACCCGCAGGGCAACCCCGTATTCAATCAATCAGGCAACAAATATGGCTACAATCCATTCAACTGGACTGCGGGCAAATACAAAGGGGGTGCACAAGCACAAAAAATGAATGCTAAAAAAGTACGCATTGCCAAAGATGGCAGAATTTTCCTCGGTGTGCTTAATACAGAGAACAACCCTCTCTACACAGTCAACCCCGACAACCTCGGAGAATGGACACCTGTATTTGAAGGAACCGCCCCAGACTCTACCGGTTATATCCTCGACAATGACAGCAATATGGTGGCTTCTCCATCAGCAGCGTTTGATGTTGTAGGAAGTGGCAAAGATTTAAAGATTGCCAACCTTGGCTGCAAATTCGGACAGAACTATGTATATGGTTCTTACACTTGCTATGAATATGCCCTTGGAAATGAAAACACCTGGAATAAAGCTGCTACTGCTGAAGTGATGCCATACAGTTTACAGTACACAATTTCTTCTCAAAGCGTATCTATCGCCTACGATGAAGACGGCAACGGCTTATGGTACGCTCAATATCGTGGAACCCCTAATGAAACTCAGCCTGCAATCAAGCACGCCACATTAAAAGACGGTGATTGGGAAGAAGACTACAGCGACATCACTACAGTAGTGCGCGGTGGTGGTATTGCCTACAACAAGGACTACACACTCCTCGCTATTCCTGCCGGCAACAACTTGCTTAAAGTATATGCTGTAAGCAAAGACTCTGATGGCAAGCCTGTTCTCACTGAAAAATACTCTGTAAGCACAACTACAATTCGAGGCTTCAACGACATCTGCTTCGACTACGCCAACAACATCTACTCTTGCGACAACGGCAAGGAGGTGATGCAGCAAATTCAGCTCCCTCTCGAAAACCCAACAGTAGACGTTCCATGCCCTGTAAGTGAGATCTTCACCGTGGCTGTTTCAACTGGTGTTTCCGACATCAATGTAACCGAAGCTGTAAAAGCTCAAAAGGTGATTGAAAACGGACAAGTTGTGATTATCAAGGGCAACAAGAAATTCAACCTCATGGGTGTAGAAATCAAATAAGATAGAGTACAGATATTAGATATTAGATATTAGATATTAGATATCAACTACCACAGATAAATCGAAGGGTGGATGCTTAACAGAGCATCCACTCTTTTCAGTTCTGTAGAAAATCAAGTTTTGTGGCAAATACTTAAAACCACGAATGGCTCGAATTTCACTAATGCACGCACTATGTTTTATATATTTTTTCGTGTAAATTCGTGCAATTCGTGGTTAAAAAAACTCCCTGCCTCAATTGTTAAGAAGCAGGGAGCTGCAAGCTGTAAGAAAGGATTTTTTATTATATATACGTCAGGTGATAGTCTTTTCACACAATTTCACCAAACATAAATTCAATCATCATGCGCAATTATTTGCCTTTCTGCTCATAGTAGAGCGTGCGAGAAGTTTGGTTGCATACTTCGTCAGGTCCGAAGTATTGGATTGGACCAGGGTAAACGTAGCAAGTTTCCTTAGCCCATTTTGCACGATTCTTTGCAAACTCCTGGAAAGGCTTACCGTTGAGATCAACAAGCGCTTTGCGAATCACAGGCTTGTCCTGACCATGGCGATGCTCGATATTCATCATCATAGTGATAGGAATACCTCCTGCAATCCACTGAACTGAAGGCTTAGAAAGATTGCGGATCGACGACATATAGCCAGTAGCGCCACATTTGACAAGCTGAGCGGCATTGTAGCCAAGGGCATAGCAATAGTCGGCGTCGAAGTTTGATGGATCTGCGCAACGTCCTTCATAGCCAAAGAAATGGTGCTGTGCTGCGAATTTGCCCACAAACTTGCCTTCTTCCTTCATATCGGCAAGTTTCTTAGCCACCATCTCGCTCAGCAATTTTTCTGTTTCGATAAGCGAAACCTGCACATTGCCATGAGGGTCGCGGTCAAGCGACAACTGTCGAGCCACTGCCACAGGAAGACTTGCGAATGTCTCTGCATTTTCAGCATTAAGGTGCTCAATCACAAACTGATGCTGAGCGTCTTCTTCCATAGTCTTAATTTCTGGATATTTAGCCAGCATATCATTGAGCTCTGCAATCAGTTTCTTCATAGCAGGGATAAACTCAATCAATCCTTCTGGAATAAGCACTGTGCCAAAATTGTTGCCATCTGCGGCACGGTCGGCCACCACTTGTGCTATTTCTGCCACGATGTCGTTGAGCGACTTGTTGTTGGCCTCCACCTCTTCGCTGATAATGCAATAGTTTGGCTGGGTCTGAAGGGCGCATTCAAGTGCAATGTGAGAAGCGGAGCGTCCCATCAGCTTGATGAAGTGCCAGTATTTTTTTGCGGAATTGGTGTCGCGCTCAATGTTGCCAATCACTTCACTATACACTTTGCAAGCGGTATCGAAACCAAATGATGTTTCAATCCAGTCGTTCTTCAAGTCACCGTCGATAGTCTTAGGGCAGCCAATCACCTGCACTCCCGCATTGTTAGCCTTATAGTATTCGGCAAGCACGCATGCGTTGGTGTTAGAGTCATCTCCACCAATAATCACGATAGCGCGAATATTTAATTTCTTGATAATCTCCAAGCCTTTTTCAAACTGATCAGTGGTTTCCAGCTTTGTGCGGCCAGAACCGATAATGTCAAAACCACCAGTATTACGATACTCATCAATGATATCACTGGTAAGTTCCACGTAGTTATGGTCAACAAGGCCACTTGGTCCCATCAAGAAGCCATAGAGGCGGTTTGCTTTATTAAGCGATTTAAGGCCGTCAAACAGACCGCTAATCACATTATGACCGCCAGGAGCCTGTCCACCGGAAAGGATAACGCCCACGTTAATCACTTCCTTTTCTGAACTCTTCACCTTAGCTGCGTCGGAGTCTTTCTCAAAACGCAATTCAGGCAATCCATAAGTGTTAGGGAACAACTTTTTAATTTCTTCTTGATTGGCAACAGATTCAGTTGCAGCACCCTTTACGGCTTTCACTGCACCCCACAATGCAGAGGGCAATTTTGGCTGATAAGCGGCGCGAGCTTGTTGAAGTACGCTCTTTTTAGTCATGTTTCTAATTGAGTTTATATAGATATGTTTCGTAAAAATTTCCTTATTGGACTACAAAGTTCGCAAAAAAACGCTACATTATCAAACGAATAGCTTCAATTTTGAGATATTTAATTAATCTTTTCCATCTTTGCCCATCTTTTGCTTATCGCCAGCAATAACGATGCGCATAAGGTCGTCGATAAGATATTTATTTGCCATTTCCTTCATATCCGTAGGCGTACATGCCAATATGGCATCCACCTGTTCATTGAAATATTCTGGATATATGCCACAGGTGAAAGCATCCCCCACATATCGAGCTATAGAAAACGGCGTGTCGAGCGTCTGCATCAAGTCACTCAGCATGTTCTGCTTCACGATGTTCAACTCACTCTCCTGCATCAGTTCTTCACGCAACCGGGCCATTTCTTTTTTCACTTCGCACACAAGTGGCCAAGTGTGTCTCGTGGCGCAGGATGAGCCTATACGAATGTAGGCATCATTACTTTTACCCGACAAATAGGCGCTAATACCATAAGTGTAGCCTTTTTCCTCACGAATGTTCATATTCAACCGGCTACCAAAGTATCCACCTAATGCTGTGATTAGAATCCGCAATTTGAAGTAATCGGGATGGCGACGGGGAATAGCACGAATCACGATGGCAACGGACGACTGTAGCGCACCTTTTTTGTCAACAACCGACAACATTTTGTCGGATGGAACTATCGGTGGTTCTATAGAGTCGTCAACCTTGTCGCCTCGCTTATTCCAGGCTCCGATAGTGGAGTCGAGTATCGTCATTTCCTTATCGGTAACTCTGCCAGAAAAAATAACACGGATGTTGTCGGCATTATAATATTCGGCATGAAAGCGCTTGTAGTCGTCATTAGTGATGCTCAGTAGCATTTCTGGAGTAACATTTACCGCCAAAGGGTTACTATCTCCATAATAAAGGCGCTTCATTTCCTCGTTAGCCAAAAATTCCACGCGGTCGCGCGCGATGGCTATGTTGCTTGCTATTTGCTGCTGATGAAGCATGCACTCCCGATCTGAAAACGAGGGAGATGCTAAGCTGTCGCGTAAAATTTCCGCGGTATGATTGAAGTTGCTGTTTAACGATGAAAGCGACAACATGGTGCACTTGTCGAAAGGCTGTCCCGACTTCAAGGCGCCATAATAGTCAAATGCCTCTGCCACTTCAGCCGCTGTCATTCTTTTGTTACCCTCAAGGGTCAGCAGTGCCGTCAGATACGATACAAGCGGCTTTGGCTCCTGGTAATACCCCCCACCAACGTATAAGTCAATTCGGTTCACCTCATCCGTGCCATCACCTATCACCCATACAGGTATTCCATTCGACAAGGTGATCGGCTCCGGAAAGTGAAGCTCCACTTTTTTGAATCCAGAAATAGCGGGCTGTTTTGAAAAATCAATCATATCAATATTGTTTGTGTGTGGCTAAAAAAAGTTCGGCGTCTTTCAAATCTTGTGGAGTGTCAATGCCTATAGTATCCACATTAGTTATGCCAACCTTTATGGTAAACCCATTTTCAAGCCAGCGAAGCTGCTCCAGGCTTTCTGCTACCTCCAGCGACGACTGTGGCAGTGTGGTGATCTGCTTCAAAACGCTTGCTTTATAGGCATACATGCCCAAATGGGTGTAGAATTGACATCTATAAGGCCATTCTTCCTTGTTAACGCCCCTTATGTACGGTATCACCGACCGAGAAAAATATTTTGCGTTCATTTCTGCGTCCATCACCACTTTTGGAGTATTTGGATTTTCCAACTCCGAATACGGACGCGACGGAGCAAAAGGCTTAACCAGCGTGGCTATGTCGGTAGCGGCATCACCAAAGCAAGCCATAATGGCCTCAAGCTGCGATGGCTGAACGAATGGCTCATCGCCTTGAATATTAACGATCACATCTTCATCTCCCCCATTCTTCTCGTATGCCTCCAGGCAGCGGTCGGTTCCACATTTGTGGTCGGAGCGTGTCATTACCCATCGACCGCCGAAGGAGCTGACAGCCTCAGCTATGCGCTCATCATCAAGAGCCACCACCACATTGGGCAAAACCTTCTGCACTTGCTCATACACACGTTGAATCACATATTTACCACCTAATTTTGCCAAAGGCTTCCCTGGAAAGCGCGTAGAGGCATATCTTGCCGGTATAATACCCACAAATTTCAATTCATTCATCTATATCAAGTATTTTGTTCTACAAAGATACGCCAAATAGTTTCTGCTCACAAATTGGAAGACGATTTAAGAGCAGAGAAAAATAATAATTAATGTAATCTCCTATAAATACACCACTTACGAGTACCGCCAAAAGTAACATGGCAAATTTAGCAATCAAATATTTGGTAGTTTGCTAAAATAGTTATAACTTTGCACTCGCAAAACAGATGATGGCGGGATAGCTCAGTTGGTTAGAGCGTCGGATTCATAACCCGGAGGTCTCGAGTTCAATTCTCGATCCCGCTACAAAAAGAGGAAATCAAATCGATTTCCTCTTTTTTACTTTTTGTACACATCAAGTGATATAGAACTGGCTCAATAGATATTTAACTTTTCACTATCAGGCATTGGCCATTGTGATATTTCAGGCTTACCACTTTCATTTCTAAAAGCTTCACCACCGACTCCTCTGCTGCAAACCGTGACACATGCACTAATTTTGAGTAACCCGTAATCGTGATGCCGCCATGGTCAACCAAATAATGCAAAAGTTCTCTTTCCTTTTCTGAAAAACTCAATAACGCTCCCCCACTTTCCTTATACGAATGCTTGAGCGCCTTCACATGAATCCCGCTTGCGAGCACATTCTCATCAGCTACACGATAAAACACTTTCCAGTGTCCATCCTCAGCTGGGGCTTTAACTGGTTTATGTGTGGCTTCCGTCACCTGAGCAAGCAACACATTTTTGCCTTCCACTTTAAAGAGTTCGAACCCTACATGCTGCTCCGGTCGACAATACATGCTGGCTGCTTGCTCAATCATGTAGATTTCCTCATCGCTTTCCACACCAACAATATGCCCATTGTCCTTTACGCCTACCAGTAGTCTGCCGCCGGAATTGTTGGCGAAGGCGGCTATACTGCGGGCAATCTTCTTGGCGTCGCTAATCTGATATTTAAAGTCTTGACGCTCATGCTCACCTTCTTCTATTAAGCGTAATATGTAGTGTATAGTACTCAATGCAAGCTTATTTAGAAAATTGTTCATGGCTCATACAGATAGTACAGAGCCATGAACGTATAATAATGTAATGATGACAAGGCAGTATTTGTCGATTGGCGACAATTTGCCGGTGATTATTTCACTTCTGGATAAGGTTTGTTCACTTTATCCTGGAAAGGAACTTTCTTGCCCTCCATAATGGCCTTCAAATATGGTTTCAGTTTTTGTGCATACCAGTAGAAGCCCACGTCGGTGAGGTGAATGCCATCCACAGCGCCTTCATTGTCGGGTCCCCACAAGTTTTCACAATCCACATAATAGAGGTTCTTTGGATTCTCGGCACGAAGTTTTAAATAATTCTTATGATATTCATAATTCTTTTGAGGCAGATACTTGCTGTAGAAAGAACTGTATTTAGCATAAGAGTACATCGGACCCTCCACCATGATAATAGGCACATCAGGACGAGCCTTGCGAAGAATATTCACAAATCCGTAGGTGAGTGAGTCGCACATATTTTTGGTGCAGTTTGGAATTGGGTCGATAATGAATGCTTCCACATCTGGAATTTCCGCCATGGCCCTTGCCATGTAGGTGTCCATCTTGCCCTCACCGCTAATAGCCACATTCACGCACTCAATGTTCAAGTCGCGCTGAAGAATGCTGGTTGCCACCATACCCGGATGGCTCGCACAGCCACCCTGCATAATACTGGTGCCGTAAAACACGAATTTCTTGCCCTTACGAGGGTTGTTCATTACAGGCTGCTCTATCTTTGCACCCTTTTCCACACCTATCTCAATCCAGTTCACGCCATCATAAAGTGGCAGATAAATCATATATTCGTGCATTTTGCCGTCGAGTTTATCTACATACACTTTACTCTGGATAGAGTCTTTTCGGGGTGTTCCAGGCTTCCATGAATAATCACGGTAAGGGCGGTTGCAGTTCACGAATTGCCACTTTTGGTCGTCTTCATCCCAGATATAAAGGTCTGTTCCCTTGATGCCAGTGTCGGCCATGTGAGCCATGTGCATATTAGTGAGAAGATTATAACGAACAGCCACACAATGCGAATTGGTGCGGAAACGGAAACCCTCGCCTGAAGTGCACCTCAAGCGCTCATAGAGCGTGGTGCGACAACTGTCCTTCAAGTAGGCCGGAACTCGGAAAAACGGGGTCTCGGAATTAGTCCACCCCTTGTTAATCATTCTGAACTGGAGTGCATCATAGAATTTCAGCGTGTCGACACTCGTGAAATCCTGTGCCATAGAATTTTGCGCACACATTGCCAGCATCAACAGCAACAGTGCCCTTGAAAAAGATTTAATTAACTTCATAATGTATGTTTGGTTAAAAAGTTTCTTTATGC
>ERZ808278.404-NODE-404-length-30032-cov-4.280749_pt1 | contig 30032 bp, 31 predicted proteins | sample MGYA00521239_ERZ808278 | MGnify/ENA primary metagenome ERZ808278 (study PRJEB31516, sample SAMN03275600) | gut metagenome | biome: mammalia-associated habitat; material: feces | host: Papio cynocephalus | place: Kenya | collected 2012-07-17 ... | reverse complement strand
ATGTAAAAGAAATGTCAATTTTTGATGCACTCTCTGAACTCAAGATTTTAAAAAAACGACTTGAAAGAGCAATGACTACTGCACAGGCAGCAATGTTTTCTGTAGCGTTTAAAACAAAAGATACCGATTGCGACGGCAGAAACAAGAAAAATATGGCTGACTCTGCGATTTCCTATTGGGATAAGGTCGCAGCATTGAACAATAGAATCAATGTGATTTCTGGATTGATTTATGAAAGCAATGTCAAGACTCCAATTACTATTGGAGCACATACATATACATCAAAAGCAGCTGCAATTTCCAGATATGCGAATATTGCAAATGAATATAATTTTTACTATGATCTTCTGAATGATTATACGAAGATCCGGACAAAAGTAAACAAATCAAATGATACCAATCTTGATCCGGAAAAGATTGCTCGAGTAATTAATCCTACAAATGCAATTACCGATCCGGAAGTGCTGAAAGTTCTTGAGCATAACTATCGAGAGAATGTTGAGCTTGAAGTATTTGATCCGTGTAATTTGATGGGATCAGATGAAAAGTTGAAGAAGATTCTTGAGGAAATTGAATCATTCCGAGAGAATTACAACCGGGATATGAACCGTTCAAATCTGATTACCACAATTCAGGTTCCGAATGGAGATATGAAACCGGAATATTTGAAATAATTAAAATACGCGAATTCCTGGTATAATGAAAAATTTTTAAATCCAAATGAAAAAGCCAGTCATTCACCTAAAACAATCGAATTCAGGTATATAAATGAATTCAGCGTCCTGTTAAGACGTTGTTATGAAATTTATGCGGTAAAAACCATATAAATGGTTGAGGTTCGAATCCTCGAGACACTCCAAGATGTCAAAATTATAAACCATTAAACCAATAAGACCATTATATATTAAGACGATTATTCGATTATGTTATCTTGTTCGAAACCCAGAGAGGAAAGAATGAGAGATTAGATGATTACAACTGGTTAAATGAATAGATTTTGAGATGAATATGTAAATCCGTGGTAAAAACGTTTTATGCCTGTTAATTTCAGTATGAATGAATGATTTTCTATTGAGGCTAAAATTTCATCGTCACGGCTGTTATCTCAGGAATTTAAAAATAGTGTCACGAAAAGAATAATGGAGAAAGGATTATCCTATTCATATCTTGTGTTTGATGACATAGTGACGCGTGATACATTTTCTTCGATATGTTAATAATGCAATACCCAATATTATTGGGTATTGCATTATTTTTTTAATTTAATCAATATAAATTATCCGAACAGTTGGTCTTATAGATCTTTAAAATGAAAATAACAAGAAATTAATGACAAATTTCTCTTTAATAGAAAAGGGTTGAAAATATAAATTCCGTATATTTTCCAAAATTTGTTATATTCTGATATATTATCTTTTTAGAACAAATGAACGAAAGGAAGGAATTACAAATGGAAAAAGATGTCAAGATGTCATATTTTGAAGATGACATCAAAAAGATTCAAGTAAAAACGAATCTTTACATTAAATCGTATGGTCCAGCGGGAGCATTTCATTTATTTAAAGAAGTTGCTCAAAATGCGATTGATGAATGTATCGACATGGAATCTAGTGGAGATACAATTGAAATTACATACGATAAATCATCGGATACCGCAACGGTAGAAGATAACGGAAGAGGATTTCCAGAGAAGGATTATCCTCTTGATATTTTCTGTACAAAAATCCAGTCTGGATCTAAATTTTATAGAGATCAGTCTGGTGGAACATCAGGTGAGTTTGGGTTGACATACTAGCCCCAAAATGAAGTAATTCATTGGACAAACTATCCTAATTACGGGGAACGCTCGTTAAGCATTTAATGTTAGAGCCAATCATCGTAACGAAAATCAAATTAGAATTTAATTTGATTATGTTCATCGACTAGAGAAAGCTAGATAACTTCATTAAGAGAAATCTTTAAATAGTAAACCAACGCTAGGAAGTTTGAAAATAAGGTATTATTATATATAATACACGAAGCAAGTATCGTAGGGGTCAATAGACTTCGAAATGGATAGCTCATTTATATTTGGTAACAGAATATAAATGATGAGGAGATAGTCACGGCATATATCGAAAGATATAGTTAAGACAAAGTAGGACTCACCGCAGTTAATGCATTAAGTTCAAGATTTTCTATTTCAAACTATAGAAAGAAAGAAAAAACAGTCCATACAATTAAATTTGTGGATGGACAAAAAGTTGAAGATACAAAAGGAAAGCTTCCAGCTCATAAAGAGCACGGATCTATTGTTGTGTTTACACCAAGTAAGCATTATCTTGGATCCAATACGGTAATTCCATATGAGGAAGTAAAAGAATGGTTAGAGAAAATTTCTTATCTCTTACCGAAAGATCGTAAAATTAAAATTCGGTTAAATCTTGTAAAAGGAATGAAAACCGAAGATACAATCAAGTATAAATCAAAAGACTTTTCTGAATTACTTGATACAATCGTTGAGTCTTCTCAGTGTCAGCCAATTCATTTAAAAGGAATGAATACAATTGATGAAGTAATTGCTGGAGAGAAGAAGACAAAAATTGTAAATTTGGATTTTGCATTTACGTATGATACCGTAGATGAAATGATTTCAGATTCATATTGTAACTTTACAAATACGACATCTGGTGGTGTGCATGTAGATGCGGTTACCGAATGTTTATGCCGGTATCTATCGGCGGCAACAAAAAATGCTCTTACCCAGAGAGATAAAGACATGGATATTCTTTGGAATGATGTAAAATCTTGTCTGAAATTGGTAATTAATTTAAGTACCAATGCACAAGTTGGATTCCAAGGAAACATGAAAGAGCAAATCGGAAACAAAGATCTCATTCCAGTAATCAAAGATATCGTAAATCCATTGATTACTTCATATTTCGATTCTCATAAAGCAGAACTTGATAAGATTGTGAAAATTATCAAATTGAATGCAAAAGCAAGAATTGAAGCAAATAAAGTGAAGAGCAATATCACAAAACACCGTGTTACCACATTCAACAGTCATGAGATCAAAAACTATTCTCCAGCAACCATTCCAAATAAAGCAAAGAATGAGATCTTTCTTGTTGAGGGAGATTCTGCAAAAGGTAATGCTTGTAGTGCAATGGATAGAACTTTCCAAGCATGTTTTGCATTTCGTGGAATGACCAAAAATCCAATGAAAACAGATGTCGGTCAAATGCTTTCTAAGGATGGAAATAAAGAATGGTACAATTATGTTCGTGTACTCGGATGCGGAGTTGGGAAAGATTTTGATCTGAAGAAATGCAATTTTGACAAGATCATTATCATGACAGATGCAGATATCGATGGACATGGAATCACTGAAAGTATTGCATTATTCCATATTTACTGTCTTCCGGAGTTAGTAAAAGCAGGAAAACTTTACAAAGTAGTACCACCATTATATCGCTTAAAAGATGGAAAAGACACCATTTATGTCAGAGATAATGAAGAACTTGCTGAAATTTATCAGAAGAAAATTTCAAAAGCCTTCGAAATTCAGACCGCATATGATGAAAAGAAAATGAATAAATCCGATATGGTTCAGTTTATTCTTGATACTACTAATTACCAGGAAGAATTAATCCATGTTTCGAAACATTTTGGAGTGAATAAATTTTTCTTAGAAATGATTCTGATGTTTGTTGTGAAGACATTAAAGAATCCAACAGATGCTGATGAATTTGAAGAAAAATTGGAGAATCAAAAATTCAGAACAGAACTAATCGCATACATTCAAAGAACGTATAAATTGGTCTATTGGCTCGATGATAGCACAACCATTTCTGGTGAAGTGGATGGTCAATTACAGACTATTGAAATTAATGGTGAAATCATTGATCGTTCTGCAGACATTATTGAATCTATGATGAGATATGGAATTCTTTTGAAAGTATCCGAGAAGAAAGAAAAACCAGAAATTATGAGCATTGGTCATTTCTATGATTTGTCTGAAAAGTACCTTCCAAAGAAAGAGATCCGTTTCAAGGGACTTGGCGAAATGAATGCTTCTGACTTGGATAAAACTACAATTGATCCGAATACCAGAGTTCTGATTCAGCTGACATCAGAAGATTTGAAAAGGGAATTGGATGTATTTTACAAGTTAAATGGAGCTTCTAAACGAGATTTAGAGAAGAGAAAACAGATGATGAAAGATTATAAGATCAAACGGTCTGATCTGGATAACTAGAGGTGCGACATGGCAAGTGAATTAAAAGCAAAACAGTACAGCAGAAATATTGCTGCACAATGTGAAGAATACCAAAAAATTTATGGCGCTAACAAAAACCTCTATCGACATATTGCGTCGATAGATGGTTTGAAACCGGTTCAACGACGTATTTTATATACGTTATATTCTGATCGATCATTCCCGATTGATAAGTATTCAAAAGTACAATCCATTTCAGGATCGGTAATGTTACATTTTCATCCACATGGAGATCAATCTATTCCTGGAGTTATTTATGGTATGGGTCAAACCTTTTCCAATAATCTCCCACTGATTGATAAAGAAGGTAACTTTGGATCTGTTGATGGCGAGGCTCCTGCAGCACCACGTTATACAGAGGGAAAATTAAGTCAGTTCGCGTTAGATTGCTATTTTAAAGATTTCGACAAGCGATACATTGATATGAAGGAATCATATAATGGAACTGATTATGAACCAGAATACCTCCCCATGAGATATCCAGTTGCATTAGTAAATGGAATTTATGGATCTATTGGATATGGATTATCATCAAATGTTCCTCCATATAATTTTACAGAATTATGCGAAGCGACAATTAAATTGATAAAAAATCCAAAAGCAAAGATTTATTTAGTTCCAGATTCTCCAACTGGTTGTGATGTATATGATGACAAAAACACAAAAGACAGTTTTAATACTGGATTTGGAAAAGTAACCTATCAGGCATCATATACGATCGATTATCAGAATAACATTGTTACATTTACAAGTATGCCTCCAATGGTAAATCTTAGAACTGCTGATGGTGTAATTGCTGATTTGAAAAATGAAGGAAAACTTCCAGATTTGATTGATAAAAGAAATGAATCTGGCGACAAAAAAGGAATCGTTTATAAACTTCTGTTTAGATCAGATGCAAATATTGATGATAATCTGGAAAAGATTTTCAAATCTAGGGCTGGATTTAGGAAAACTCATCCAACAGGAATTGTGCTCATTGATGATTACAAAGCATTTGAATTTTCTGTTCCGAAGTATTTACTTACTTGGATTGAAAAACGAAAAGAACAGATTAGGTCTCAATACAATCTAAAATATGTAACTGCAATGAGCGAGTTTCACATGAACGAAATTAAATTATTCGTTTTCAATAAGGATAATATTGAAAAGACGATTTCTATGGCAAAAAAATCTGCAAACAAAAAAGAGTACAAAGATAAACTTGTTTCTGAATATGGAATCACTTATATTCAGGCAGAAGTTATTGCCAATATGAGAACCACGGATTTTAACAAAGATGCATATCAAGGATTTAAAGAGAGAAAGAAAGAACTCTTGGATGAAATCGAAGCTATTAAAAAGATCATTTCCAGTAATGAAAATGTAGCTGAACTCATCATTTCTCAGTTAAAAGAAGGAATCAAAGAATATGGTACACCAAGAAGATCTGCAATTATTCATGGATCCAAAAGCTTAAAACATGCTGAAGATGTAGTTATTGCAGTTTCGAGTGATGGATTCATCAAGCGTCTCCCAATTGCGAAAACTTCAATCGGTAAAATCACCAAGGCAAGTGGAATGAGATCTATGGTGAACCAGTGTACAACAGCAGATAATCTTTTAATCTTTGATGAAACTGGACGAATTACTAGATTGGAAGTAAGTAAAATTCCGGATATGAAAGTCTCAGAATATGGATTACCGATTGTACGGTATGTATCTCTTCCTGGAAAACGAATTGTTGCTGTAGTGGTAGAACGAGGGGATTCTGATAAAGAAGATGCTGATAAGTATGATCTCGTTATGGTGACTGAAAAAGGAACCGTAAAAAAGACTTCATTGTCCGAATTTATGCATATTCGAACCGATCTTACCGCAATTAATACATCAAAAGGAAATGAGTTGATTTCTGTTATCACGGCAAAAAAGGATACTGAAAAAGATATCATCATTTACACTGATAAAGGAAATGGAATTCGCTTAGATCTCCAAGAACTTCGAAGATTCGGACGGCTTGCGAAAGGAACTTCTGTAGTAACTCTTGATAAAGATGAGAAAGTGATCGGATGCAATCGAGTAGATACTACGAATAAATACTTGTTCATAATCTCCTCATCTGGAAAGGCAAAACTTTGTAAACTGGAATATTTCCCAGTGATGAAAAAGAAAGACAAAGTTCTGTCCCTTATTAATTTGGATGCAAGAGAAAAGATCGTTGGGGCTATCACAGTTTCCGATGGTGATGAAATTACTATGTATAAGAAGATGACAGATCCTGAACGAGTGAAAGTTGCAGATATGAAACTTACAACAAGAGTTGCAAAAGGAACGAAAATGGTAAAAACAACCAAAGGAGATTCTGTAATTGCATTCTCTGTAAATGAATAAGAATAAGAGTAGTATGGTTAAACCATACTACTCTTATTTTTTTATACAATTTGTTTCCAAATACAAGCAGAGGAAGGTGCTTCTGCAGATACTACTACATTTGATCCTCCTCCACCTCCGGAAATTTCAATGGTACCAGTAGATCCGTCACCATATGTGATGGTAATTCCGGAATCGGACTTCTCAACGTCTTCAATAAACTTATTATACGGTAATTCAGACCAATTTTTGGTACCATCCCCAGCTTTATAAAGACCAGGTTTATCAGTAACATAGCCATGTTCACCAAATAACAAAACAGGATTCATCTCTTCCCATTCTGATTCAGTGAGATACCAGTTCCTGAGACGTACTTTTACAACTGTGTCAGCCATTTGAAATCACCTTTCAGTTATTTCTTTTTGTTCAATTAACAGATCCATCATAAATGATAGTATCAACATTTCCAGTATCAGTTGTTTCAGATGCTTGAACTTGTTGTTCTGCTTGTCGAACGGCTTCTCTAAGAGCTGGACTGATGCCCGGATCATAGAAAAGAGTACCTTGTCTGAGGTGATTACTAATATCCAGTAAATCACTCATTAATTGCATTCCCGAATGAAGTTTGGTATCTTCAGCGATTGTATTAATCATGGTAATGCAATAGTTGATAGTTTCGATATCATAAGATACTTTATTTGGTGTTTGATTTTCTTCCATATTATTTTCTCCTAAAGTTGATTATGTTTTATTTAATTAAGCTGCAGATCCACCATTCAGGACCAGAGTGTTATCACCATTAGTCAGAACATCAGTATTTACTTTTGTTACGTTCAGAGCAACATTTCCTGCACCACTGAAAGATACAGCTGCTGCAGTAGCACCACCGGTAATGCTGAAGTTTCTTGCAGTTTTCAGTGTAGTTGCAGTTCCGGCATTTCCGGATACATCACCAGTTACGTTACCAGTAACATTTCCAGTCAGAGCACCCTTAAGTGCAGTAGCAACCAGAGTACCAGCTGCAGTATCAACATATACACCAGTGTCGAATACTTGTTCACCGGTATTAGTGGTAGCAGAGGTAGTACCAGTAACATAGAATTTCGTAGAGGTATTCAGAGTATTGGTTACCTTGTTGTCTGTGGTTACATAATTTTTACCTTCAACAAATGCTGCAACTGCTGCAGAAGTCGGAACATTTACAGATTTAGAAGCTGCTTCAATTGCAGTATCAACCTGTTTGGTTGCACCCTCAGCGAAGATTACAGTACCAGTCTTAGAAGACTCAGTCAGAGTACACTCAGTTTTGCTAAATTTAACAAAGGTTTCATTCTCATCACCAGACGGTACTACAAGCCATTTTCCATTGCTCATGCCGACGATCATATCACCAATCTTAGCATTTACTGCTGCACCAGTATAGGATACACCCTGTGCTACAGTTACAGCAGATACTGCTTTATAAGTAAAACCGGTCTTTACCTCAGCCGGAAGAGCAGTTTCAGTTCCACCAGTACCAATAGTTCCCTTGAAGGACATTGCATCAGCTGCTGCAATAGAATTAGATACTGTGTCATCGACATATTTTTTGGTTGCCGGGTTCATATCAGCAGTCGGAGTTTGCACTGTTACAGCACCAGTGAATGCTCCACCAGCTTTCGGCATAGCTGCATCAGCAGTTTTACCCTGAGCTGCAGTTGCATATGCAGAAGACTCAGTAAATGCCGCAGATCCAAGACCGGTAACAGCAATATTATCAGTTGCAACACCGTCAACGGTCAGCTTGAGTGTTCCATTCTTAGTACCAGATGCAAGAGCTACAGTTTGAACTGCACCATCTCCAACTTTGGTATTGATGAGAGCTTCAATCTCTGCCGGAGTCATTGTAGAATTCGGAAGATCTTTAATTGCAGTAGTTCCATCTCCCATACGGAAGACAGCAGTTTTTTTCTCAGTATCAATAATAGCAACCGGCTCACCTTTCAGTGCAACCAGAGTTGATTCAGCTACGTCTGCAGCAGAACCATTTTTCAGAACGATTCTTACATTAATATTTTGTGTTGCCATGTGTGTTTACCTCACTTTTTGAATTATTCTTCGTTGACGTTTCCGCCATTTAATACTGCACCGGTAATATCTTGTGTAATAGGAACATACGCGATGCTAGTATCATCCCAACGGTAAATCCGTTGTTTCTCTTTATCAACATAAATCGCTTTATCGACTACACCAACTGAAGGAAATGAACTATAATTGGGTTTCATAATAATAGGGCATTCCTGATCGATGTATTTTCGAATGTCCGATACAAGTGCATCGACACCTTCACGATTTAAATATTGACTGAGATCGTTATTCGTTTGATCAGCCATATTGGTTCCTCCATTCCTTACATGATTTATGATGAAGCTTCTGTATCAAACCCAAAAAGGGAATGAATATAAGAAACAGGAATTGGAGTAGGCTTTAATCCATTGGTGATTAAATCCTGAATGAATGAAAACATTTCAGAGCTTAATAAACCATTTTTTTCTGATGTTGCAACATCAGTACTTGCAGCGCCAAGATTTTCTCTTGCTTTTTCTGCAGTTGTTGCCCCAGTACCACCTTCAGCAATAGAAATTTCTGTTTTGCTTGCGGCATATACATGACCGAATTCATCTACGCTCACACGTAAATAATTTTCTCCAGGAGGTACATTCGGATATGTTGGATGTTCATATGCATTTGCATTCCATTCAATGGAAGCTAATTTCTTAGCTAAATTTTCATCCAACAATCCAGGAGTTTCATCAGAAGCATTTGGAATACTAAAGGTAATTGTTTTTTTATCTTTGTCTCCAAGTATTTTCATCCCATTTTCAGGAACAATCACGATTTCATCTGTTGCATTTGATGCAATTATATCTACATCACCAACAGTAAACTTTGAGAAAGCGTTTTGGTTTACGCGTTCTTCCAAAGAAGTATCAAGAGTTTTCAAATACTCTTTCAGAGTTTCATCGTTTTTTGATGTAAGAATTACATCAATATCACGGTTCTGAAAAAAGAATCTATGAAGTACTCCGTCGCAAATTTTCTTTGGTGAAATCTGTTTGTCAGTCGTATTCAGAAAAGAACTCATGATAGTTTTCCTTTCTATAAGTTGTTCCTATGGGAGGTATAAAAAATTAATACCTTCATTAATATTATTGTTTCCCATATGAAATAAGCATAAATTCATCCTGAGAACAACTTATTAATCTAATGAATTATATGATTGGAGGAAAAATAGATGATTGGATTAGATAAAAATCGAATCTTCAATGGTACTCCGAAGAAAAGAATTCAGAATGCACATCAAGTGATGAAAGAATCTTATTCTGAGGATAGTGCTAGAGAATATCATCTGGTATATTCCCAATACCCAATTCAAACCGTGTTAGAAAATTCTCGTTATATTTTTTCTGAACCGATGTTTGGTCTTCCTTATTATAAGAAGATCATGGAGTCTGGTTGTGTACCATTTGAAACATATGAAACTGAGATGGAAAAAATTCAGAATTATATGGAATCTTATCAAGATAAAATGAACGAAGATACTAAAGAACTATACCAATCATTATATGAAGATGTTTCTGAATTATACCAGAACCATATTCATTGCGTGATTGCAGAATCTTCTATCAATGAACCTCTTGATAAAGTATGGAATTTCTGTAATGAATCCTATCAGTTTATTACTGGAACAGGAGACTATGATACAGTTGTAGAAGCAGCTCATGAAATGAGTCCACTTGCACAAATTTTATATATCAGCGAAAATGTAAATCGTCTGGACATGGATCTTGAATTACTGAATGCGATGGATTCCACATTTGTAGAATGTGGAACAGATTCTACAATGGATGATTACAGTTCTTCTGTAGATGCAATGATGCTTGCAACTTTGATTGCACATGATAAGTGTATTCGAGAATCGGTTCAGCACTCTCAAAATCCAGTGCTAAGAGATAGTTTTTCTGGTTTGTATTTGGAAGATGGAACGGACTTTGTTGGACACTCCATTCTTTCAAATTTATCATATGAAAAATCTTTAACCACTGAGGTTATGGAGTCTGTCGATGAATTATTTGATGAACGGTTAGATCCTTTTTATACAGAACGAACAGAATTTCAGGAAACTGAGTACTATGATGCTGTATTAAGAAGATATATTGCATTTGAACACTGCTTAGATTACTTGAAAAATGAATGGATCTATAAAAACCCTGAAGATAAATGTACCAGATATGACATTCTTCATGATTATGCAATAGAGCATGGATATGATCCAGACATGAATGTTGATACTGCACTTGCGTTATGTATGGAAGCAACATCCGAGTTGGAAGAGCAGTTAACTGCAATGGAATATACAAAAGACGGTACCGCATCTTTAGTGATTCGTAGACATGCAACGACACAAAAAGAAAAGAATCCAGAACGAAAAACAAAACCTTCTGAGAAATCAGAAAGATGGAAAGTTCCGGATCCAGATGAAATTGATGATGAGGAAGACGATGATCTTCCAAAATCTGATAAAAAACCGAAACTTGCCAAAAAAGATCTTCACACAAGAGTACAAGCAGCAGCTTTAGATGCTGATGTGAAGGTAAAAACTGGTGGAAGTATGGTGAAGAAAGTTGCATCAGATGTTGTTCAAACCGGAAAGGCCGTTCTTAAAATTCCAGGAAACATCTTGAATGGGATTAAAAGTCTTTTAGATGGATGGAAAGGCTTGGATGATAATAAACGTGCAGAATATATGATGAAACCAGGATATCGAAAGAAATGGTTTAAGAGTTTGAAATGGGCAATTCAATATGGATTAGCAGCATTTATTTCTCCATTAATGGTTCCGGTTGTTTGGTTTTGCAGAAAAGCATCGAAAGAGAAAAATCAATTTCTTCAAAATGAATTGGCTGCCGAATTAGCAACTGAAATTAAAGTATGTGAAGAAAAAATTAATGATGCAAATAATAGCGAGGATCGTGATGCAAAATATCAATTAATGAGAACTCGTGATAAACTTGAAAAAGAAAGAATTCGTGTTATTGCAAATGCAAAATACGTATAACCAGATAGGAGGATCACATGATCGAAAGAATCAATGATAATTCTATCAGAAAACGCCTCGGTCTTTTTACAGAAGCTCCGAGGCGCTCAAGAATGATCAATGGAGCTGCCTCTGGTAGATTAAGTGATTTTACAAATGGGGCAGAACCAGAACAAGAAATTGATACAACCGATACTACCGGGGATGATCCGGATGATGGTGCAGATTTCACTGATGGAAGTGATGATGAAACGCTAGAAACCGATGATCCTGCAGAAGTTGGCACTGATGATACAGAACCAGATACGGGAGATTCTGGAGATGATACAGATTTCACTGATGGAAGTGACGGTGATGCTTCCGGAGACGATTCTTCTGACGATGAAAATCCATCAGATGCTGGAGATGATCCGGATACTAGTGATGATACTGGCGGAGATGATTTTACATCCGGTTCTGACGATGATGCATCAGGTGATGCAGATACCGGTGATGCTTCTGATGGTGGGAGTGTTGATGGTACTGATCAAAATGGAAAGCAGAATTTCAAAAAAGATAATATGCAAAAATATATTCTTTTTAATAAATTCGTTAGTCTTCGAACCACCATCGAGCAGTTTGTAACCAGATTGGAAAAGGAAGATGCCAATGATTATTTCATTAATCAGCAGTATCGAAAAATTCATAAGAAATTTAGCGAACTTTCTTCTTTTATGTATGACTATATGGTACTTAAGTATGCTAATGATACTTATATCGGGGCTACTTATATTTATGAGCAAATTAAAGCAGCTGTTCTCATTTTGCTGCAAATGCTTAATAAAGTAAAAACTGGTGTAAAAGAAGTACCTTTAAAAGATCAAACAGATAAGAAAAAGAAATAGTTCCTTTGGTTTCTTATGCATTAACATATATTTAAATTAAACTTTATTTTTGTAAAGGAGACAACACTAATGAACAATAAAATTGCTTTTCTTGAGAGTGTTGGCTATGAAGAGACCCCGACTATTGGTGGTTTTAATCGTGCCGTAGAACAAAACACTTTCGATGATTGTTTCAAAGAAGCATGTGAGTCCATGAAGAGACAGGGTATTGACCCGTTAATGGATATTAACCAGATCATCCGCAACAAAGACATTTCTGAAGATTTCAAAAACCATGTTCTGTCCGGAATTATGAATGAGTCTGCAGAGCGTCAGGGTGAAGAGTTTGGTAACTATGCTAACATTGGTGCACAAGTAAGTCAGCTGTTTGACAACTGTACAAATCAGCTGGTAAAAGAGTCCACAACTGTTGGTCAGCTTATGCCGATCAAAGCAATTGATTATCCGATTCTTGTAAAACAGCAACTGGCTCTGGCAACCAAAGATGTTATGCAGACTGAGGTTACTTCTTCCCCGATTGTTAAGAAACAGATTGAGCACAGATGGATTGTGGACAATCAGACTGGACAGAGATGGGAGTATCCGCAGTGCTTCTTCAAAGATGAGTTCAGAGAGATCTTCAAAGCTGGTAAAGGACTTCCGATTAAGCATGATGAGGTAGCTCTTCCGCTTTACAACTACGATCTGATTGATAATCTTACCGATGCAACCGTAGCTCAGAGAGAAGATTTCACTTTCAATACCAAAATCATTAAAGGTATTCTTGAAGATGGTACTGAGGTACCGCTGAATATGTATATTGATCTGCATCTGAACGTATGGGCAGGTGGAAAGATCAATACCAAAGTTCCGAAGAAAGATAATCCGGCTGAGATGGTAGAGGTTGACGACCAGCTGACTGGTATGGTTGACTTCGTTGGCAAGAGAATTTCCCTTACTTCTGCTTCTGGACAGATTAAGAAAGTCGTATTTGACGGATATCTGAGCAACCAGAAAAACGAGAGAGCTGTTTCCATGGATTACAGCCGTGATGAGAGAGAGTGGAAAATCGAAGATGGTCACAGAGTAAATGTTCCGTATTCCGTTGAGGAACTGGAAGATGCAAAAGCACTTCTGGATATGGATCTTTATAAGAAGACCTATGACAACATCGCAGGATACCTGACTGATATGGAGGATTCCCAGATCATTGATTTCCTGGATACTGAGTACAAGAAGTATGCTGGTATTGAGCTTGATCCGCTGCAGTGGACCAGCTTTGTAAGAGAAGCAAACTTCGATTGCGATTCCACAATTGCAACTGTAGCTCTGCAGTCTGAGTATATTGAGAATATGCTGAAGTTCACGATTGATCGTTTCCTGATTGATCTGACTGAGACTGCTAAACTTGAGGATATGACCTTCGTTATTTATGGTAACCCGAAATATATTTCTCTGCTTGGAGGAAAAGTAAACTGGGTAATCAAGAATGGTCAGATGACTGGCGGTATCAAACATAACTACGGTTATGGTATCATGAATACTGCAAACGTAAGAATTCAGGTTGTATCTGCACTGAAATTCGGTTCTACCGGAGATCTTCACAGAGGACTGCGTATTATTCCGTATCCGCTGAACAAAGAGCAGATGACCTTTAAACATTTCAAATATTCAACCCACATCTTAACCACTCAGAATAGTGGTTATCGTGCACCGGATCTTCCGGGTGGATCCATGACCAATATCATGGGTGTATCTCGTTATGAGAGTGCTTCCATTCAGGGTATCCAGGGTTATCTTACCTTCACAAATGATGATTTCATTTCTTCTAAGCCGGCAGCTAAGAGAGATTAATCATTACAATAAGTGATAAATTACCAGAGTAGAGAAATTTCTCTACTCTGGTTTTTAAAGCCTTCTCTAAGTAACCTTGAAAAACATTAATATAATTAGGAATTTTATTATTACTTGTAGAAAGGCGGTTAATTTATGGCTGCTATCATTGGTCGATTGAATAGCCCGGTAAACGAGGACGGTTCTCGAACTGTCATTTATCTTGAAACGTCAGTAGAGGCTGTCGTTGATCCTACTACCGGTAAAAATTTAAAAGAGGTTCTTGAATCCCTTACTTATCCAGATGCCTCTTCCACAGCTTCTGGATTACTTTCATCTGAGAATTACAAAAGACTTCAAGAAATGTATAAACAACTGATGGTTGTGTCCAAAGAAAATCCTGGACGTCCGTGTAATTGGAAAGAGATTGTGGAATAAAATTCGGTGTCAGCATAGTTGAACTCACGAACAACTATTTAAATGACATAAAGTCAAAAAAAAAAGAAATGAGGAATAATAATCATGGCTGAAAAAATGATTACCCTTAAGAAAAAGATTGGTGCTGAAGTTTTTGACCTGATGGTAAAAACTGTCGGCGCTCAGGTTACCGCTACTTACAACGGAACCACGACGGATCTTAACACGATTCTTGGTACCATTCTGACTGATCGTGCATCTGCAGAAGAGTTCAAGAAACTCAAAGAGTCCTATGATACTCTGACTGGTGGAGCAAGTGAGGCATACGATACTCTGAAAGAGATTGGTGAATGGATCACTAGTCACCAGGATCTGTATGAGAAACTGGTTGCAATTACCGATAAGAAGGTAGATAAAGTTGATGGAAAACAGCTTTCTACCGAGGACTTCACTACTGAGCTGAAGACCAAACTTACCGATCTGTATACCAAAGCACAGCTGGATACCAAATTCTCTGATGCTGCAAATGCAACCGCAGAAGCAAAACAGGCTGCTGACAACGCTCAATCTGCAGCAGAGGCTGCACAGAGTACTGCTGACGCAGCAAAGACTCAAGCAGAAACTAACAAAACCGATATTGCAGACCTTCAGAAGAAATGTGCTGCAAATGCTCGTGTTATTGTATCTGCTACTCAGCCGGAGGATCTCACTGAGGCAGATCTGTGGCTGTGCGACACCACTCCGCAGGCTTAATTTAAGTTTATAGGAGGCGAGACCGATGAGTTGGCTATACAAGATCAAACATTATGTAAAGCATTTAACTCGTTTATTTATCCTTTGGTTGATTGGCGGAAATGCTTACATGATTATTGAACTATTATACCGGCAGAGAACCCATTGGACGATGGGTATTGTAGGTGGATTGTGTTTCGTTCTTATCGGTCTCATAAATGAAGGTTACAATTATGATATGAGTTTGGCAAGTCAATCTGTGATTGCGGCAACCATTGTTACAATTGTAGAATTCATTTCAGGCTGTATCATCAATTTACAATTAGGATGGAATGTATGGGACTATTCAAATCTTCCATGTAACATTCTTGGGCAAATTTGTCTTCCTTTTTATTTCCTATGGATGCTATTGGCACCATTTGCAATCATATTGGATGATACGATTCGTTGGAAATTATTTGATGAAGAACGACCAAAATATCACATCTTTTAAGATGCATAATGTGGTGTGGGAAATTTCCCACACCACATTATTTTTAAACAATTTTGAATGCTGCACAGTAGCAATATTTATCTTTTGTATATGCATTGAGAGTTCCAAGAGAAAATCCATTACTATTTGTACTGAAAATATTTGATAAATGACTGTTTGATGGTCCTTCTATATGATTTACAGAAATTCCATATGAGCAATAAACGCCGATAGGGAAATTATCTCCATCACGTTTAAGTAAGATAACATTTGGCTGAAACCCAGTTGTAAATGAACCGCCAGATGTTGTATTAATATGCCCAGTCCATGATTTTGATGTTTTTGCGTTAACTCCGGCGTTATACCCATCATTATATCTATCAGGAACTCTAATATAGCTCCTATCCCAATTCCAGCTTCCCCAATATCCAACTGCTGGTATAACATCAATGTATCCATTTCTTGCCCAATAACAACTTTTTGATGAATCAGTTGCATCGGTAGTTGCTGTTTGAATAGAATTTGTATAATTTTTCATCGTACCGGATATCCTGATTCCATTTTGCGAAGTGAACGTCACCCCTGATAAAACATTTCCAGCAGATGCAGTACCAAAGTTAGATCGGTTTGTTCTTATTTCTGGTGCCCATGAATATCCTGATGATCTATAGTATCCTTCTGGAATACTATTTAATGCAAAGTAACCACTTCCCCAGCCTATTGAGTTCGTGGTTTGATCTGTTCCTCTATCAGCAACACTCTTAATCTTAGTAACTACATCATTCCAAGTACTACTTGTAGACAACCCAATAGCTTTACCAAGAGCGCTGCCTACAATTTCACTCTTGGTATTTTCAAAAGACGTCATCTTGCTACATTGTTAAGTGATAAAATCCTAGAACCATATAAATCTTATGGTTCTAGGAAATCTTTACTTAACAATATCGCGCGGGAGAAGTTTAATGATGTATTATATTTATATAAAAATAAAATATTGGAGGTACATAGCATGAAAAAATATGAAATTACTGAGTGGATGATTAAAACCGATAATAAAGGACACGAGAATACTTGTGTTAAAATTAAAGGACTTCCAGGATTTTATAGACCAAGAGCAGAATCGTTAGTTTTTAGAGATGATTCGTTGTTTTTATTACTAACTGATACAGGATATAAAATTCCAGGAGGAAATATTAATATTGGTGAAAATCCAGCTAATGCAGCCTCAAGAGAATTAAATGAAGAGGCTCTTATAATGGCAAAGAATTTTTCTAAAGCCGGAGAAACATTCAATACTGATGTTGCTTCATGGGTAAGAGAAAATGTTCCAAAAGAAAATCAGTGGTCGGGATATTTGACAGAAGTATACACATGTCAATATACAAGAAAATTATCCAGGTTATGTGAAGAAAATTGATCGGGACGAAATTATGTCGACTTATGGGAAGTTCTATCCGGCTCAATCAATTCTTCACATTCTCAATCCAGAACATGCTCGGATTGTAAAAAATTATTTGTTATCGTATAAAAAGAATCAGTTTTAAAACTGATTCTTTTTTTTGTGTTGCGACACTTATTTATTTTTTTATGAAAATTTATATAACTAAAGTAAATATAACAACAAGAAAGGACAAAACAAATGAATACCAAAATTTTAGGAGAGTCTACTGTCACAATTCAAATGTTTGAAGAATATTCGAAAAGAAAATTTTCTTCAATAAATTTGGATGATCCAAATACAAAGTCAACATTTGACCAGTTATTTGAATACTATGATATTTTTTGTAAAAAGCATGGTATCAGAACTGAAGTTGCACTTGCACAAATGCTGAACGAGTATAGTGCAGATGCAACATTGGATGATATTTTGAAAAATAACAATCCTATGAACTTAAAATCTCTTAATAATAGAAGAAATATTGCAGCTTTTCACAATTTAGACGATGGAGTTCTCGCACATATTCAAAGATTATATGCGATGAATAAACCAGATCCAGTGGATGCTTTTGGTGGAAATATCTATGATCCGAGAGTTGATTTTATTCATACTGAAAATGCAAAAGATGACATCCTTCGATTAAGTGGTAAATGGAGTTGGTCTGATCCTGGATATAACAAAAAGAAGTATCCAAATTTTGAAGCAGCATCCAAAAATCAGGATACTTATGGATATGCGGTACTAAATACTGTGAATGACCTTCTTAGTTGTGAAATGGTTCCGGTACAGGGAATTGATAAATATTTTGAAAAAGATAATAAAGAGAAAAACGAATCGACTGAAGATGCAGAAGAGTCTATGATGCTTGAAGAAGTTATGGGAGATGCTATTGACAATTTCGATGAAGAGTCTGATGTTGAGGAATCCCCTATTGTAACAGAGAAACCAATTACTGCAGAAATTCCAGAAGCAACTGAAGAAGAAGTGATGCAAGAATTATTTTCATCTCTGAAAGATCAAGCAAATAAAACAGCAGAATTATATTTTGAAAATCTGATGAGAGATCTTAAATCTATGATTGTCCAAGATGTTAAATCAAAATCATTAAGATTAAACTTTTATGAAACGACAGATGAAGATGATGCATTAATGTTTTTATATAATTTAAGAGCGTATATGTCATCAAAAAATCCAGAAACATATTATCTTCCAACAGAACGGTTGTTTGTTGTTAAAAATTTCAAAGGGACAAAAAAATATTCAGTTCAGTTCATTTCTGATAAGAACCATAGATATTCAAGCGAATACCTTCATAAAGTAAAACAAGATTTCAAAGGTTATGTTTTCAGTAAAGAAAACAAAGAAGATCGAATGGGATTTGATTATAAGCATTTTCGTATTCCGATGATGATGTTTTACTAAGAAAAAAGAAGAATACCTATTTAGGTATTCTTCTTTTAAAGCGAAAATATTTGGTCACACAGAATTTGGTTTTCCTGTATGATAAAAGAATCAGTGTGATGAAGAGAAACTATGATCTTTTCAACGAAAGGAGTTGATTCTACCAGAATATTTTCATTATAATAGTTACAACCATTATTACTATGTGTAACCATTAAAATGTTATATCAATATCTCATTTATGAAAATTTTTGAATAGATAACAAGATATACCAAAAAATACTTTTTTTGTAATTGATTTTTGATGCCTCTCGTTTAAAACGATCAAAAATACCAGCTTCTTTTGCCCACATATCAAGATTGTCTTTGATCGTTTTTACATTTTTGTCATTAGAATTGGTTCTTCTAAAAAGATCAATGCCATATGATAAAAATTGTTTAGACTTGATATCTTCAGTTTTATGTTTTTCGTCATATAAATAGATGAATAAAACTGATTCAATAAATGCATTTAAACTTTCTTCATTATCTTTGGTAATAATTTTTGTTAGGTAAAACCGACAATCTACTACTGAAATTTGAGACCATTTGGCAGATGTTTCTGCTAATTGAAGATCAATGTTGTTAGTAATCATACCAAGACATACTTTTTGAGCTGCAATATCAACAATTGATGTATTATTCTCAACGTCATCTACAAAACTATTATCTTCAAAACTATCGGCAGTCATCTTTACCATTAATCCTTTGGCGTGGTTTTTCATGTATTCATTACATACTTTTTTAACCATTGAGTTTTGGTCATTTCTTACACGTTGAATCCATCGAATACATTCTTTATCAGAACCATCTTTGAAAAATGGTTTAAGGAATTTATATGATGCATTAATGGATGTCATCAATGCACCGAATGTGTGATTTGCCAATTTAAATGTAAATTTGTTTGTCAAGTTATCAATCGTATACATCATAACTCCACGGTTTGCACCATGCTTGAAGTATTTATCAAAAATGGATGGATACGCTGCACAGGCATACATTGCAAGAGCAATGTTAACTCCTTTTGTATCATTTTTTAATGTGTAATAACGAATGATACACCACAGTGCAACAAAAATCGGATTATCATTAGCAAGCCTAAATTGCGACTTTTCGTTTAATTTCTGGGTTACATCTTTTACGACTACTCGAATATCATTTTGTGTCAATCCAAATAAATCCAGAATTCCGTTTTTATCAGTTTCCAAAAAAAGAAGTTGAGTAATTGGACCAGGCTCATGTAAGACAACGGAATTTCGATCCAAGTATTTTTCAGATAACTGCCGAAATTGACGATCTATTTTTGGATCTTTTAAACCAGCTTCGATTTTTGTGTAAATCTTATCTCTGATATCATAAGTTAATGCTTCGGACTCAAAAAAATATTCAAAAATATCATCATCCCAAGCACCTTCCATCAAGTAGTCAAAATCATCTATGATGAAATCTGTCATGATTTATCTTCCTCTTCTTGATCTTTTTTAGGAGGTTCTACATCGGCTTCATAACCTACTTCAGAAACCATATAGATCAGCCGTTTATTATCAGGATCGATGTATTTTTTGAAAGATTCGTAAACCTTATTGTTGATTACAATGAACGTATCGAACAAGGTAACGATTGTTGTAATATCAACAATATCATCTTTGATATTATCAACAGAAACGAGTCGATCTGGATTGTTTTTAATTAATAGCCATCCACCTTTTCCATTTCTGCGTTCATCTTTCGTAATTGGGAATGCATATAAATTCATGAGATATACCTCACTTTCATCAATTTCTATTAACAGATTGTCCGGAGAATAAAAAAGATAGAGATTTTTAAAAATCTCTATCTTTTTACTATGAGAGATACTGAGGTTAGATTCCCCAGTATCTCTTATATTTTGGATCTCTCATAGTTTCATCAGAGACCCCCCATTTTTTAAGAAGTTTCTTCTTCTTATCAATAGGTAAACTCACCCAGGCATTATTCGCTCTGCGTGATGCTTGGTTCATCACGCAATTGCATTCTCCGTTTCCTTTGTCTGGATTTGTACATACGGCACAAGGATTCCAAACGGAAGCCATCTCTGGCACCGGATGAATATTGTATACTGCATTTGTTATGATGCTGTCGATCGGTCCGACAATCATCTGTTTAAAGAGTCCAGATTTTATTTGCTCAGTTACGGATGAGATTAATCCCATAGTATTCACCTACCTTTCCCAGAAATGTTTTGGCTTATAAGCTTCTTTTACTTCTTCGATTTTTTCTTTTGCTTTTTCGGCAAGTTTGGTTGCGCCAATACCAATACCTGCCAATATTGCTGCAGTTATAGCAGTTATAGCGATGTCATTTTCTTTCATCTTTCCTCCATATACGTACTTTTTTATATCGGGTGATGTACGTTACCCTTTATTTTCACCTAAATCATATATCACTATAATTTTAGAGTAAAAAAGAGAAATATGCATTATATGCATATTTCTCTTTAATATTAATCAACCATCTCAGTATATTCGAACCATCGAATAGTCGAATCAATATGATCGTCGGTTGTATATATCTTATATAGTACATCGTCATCTATAATAGATATGAATATATTTGCCAACGGTCTTGTAAATATCCATGACATAAATGGCATATTATATGTTGGAATTTCATATTTTTCAACGATATTTAAATCACTATTTATGATGACTGTACTTTCGTTTGGAATGATTGTTGTTTTTGTAATACCATTATCAATATATGAAATTTCTGTGTATTTTGGAACAGTTGAACTATATGTTGTATTTTCTGAAACCATATTTGTTCTTATAGATTCTTCACTCAATTGATATGTCGTCATTGTATAATTTTCATTTTGAATGTTAGTTGCAACACTGTCATCACGTATCACACTGTATCCAATTCCTGCAACTAATGATGCACTTAAGAAACAAACAATGAAGCTGATAATGACTAATGTAAATTTATCTATAATATTTTTATCGTTATAAACTGAAAAAATGCATAATATTGCGAAAATTAATAAAATCATTTTTGTATCCTCCATTTAAAAATTATCCAAATAATTGATATATTGATTCTATCTTTTGAGTTAACCAATACATACATGGTGTATCATTGTAATCCACTGATAGTCTAACAGTTTTGGGAATATATCAAACATGCTGTTAGTTGTTAATGATATTAGAATGAGAATCAATGTACAAAATTGAAGCATTAGATAGATATCTTTTCGTTTTGATGCTTTTTTCATATTTAATTCAACATCATATTCTTTGAATAGTACCGTAAATGTTATTATGCCATCATAACATAATTTACGAAGACCTTCAACATACTTCTTTTGGCATTCCACACGCTTCCAATTACGATTGGAATAATCATTGAATAACATAGTTATTGATAGGTATAATATAATTTCTATCATTTGTAATCACCTCTTTTGACATTAAAAGTAAGTAGAAGGCTGATACCTTTCTACTTACTCAAAAAATTTACTTTCTGTTACCTGATCAAGTAATGAGAAATTTGTTTCTGATATTGCAACAGGAGTTCCAACGTGTTTAATATACGTATAAATTTTTTCAGGTTCATGAAGTCCTGATGGAAGAATATTGTAACGATACAATTCGTATGTATATTCTTTTTTGATTCGATGATATTTTATGAATTTTTGCAATAAAAACTCTAATAATACTCCTTGAAATTGACATTCATATTGATAAAATCCTTTGATAGAATCAAGTGTGAAAAAATTTCCAGTAAATCGATTTTGAAAAATAATAAAATGATATGTGTAATATGAGTTGTTGTTTACACGTAAATAAAATCTTTGATGCGGAATATTCTTTTCTTTTAAGTACCATGATTCTAATCCTGTTAGATCATACCGAAGTCCATTCATATCAGAAATAATATCTTTTAATGGTTTTACAGGAACCATTTTTGATCCTGTATAACGTAATACGTTGAAATGTTCTCTTACATATTTATAGAACCATCGAGGCTTCAAATATAATAAGTCGCGTTTTGATTTTCGTTTCCCCATCACGATAACCACCTTCATAAGTCTTTTAATTATCTGTTTCCTGGACAGTTTTATAAGAACTTTGAAAGCGGGTATGTTCATGGTTAGAATTTACCGAAGAAAAGAGTTTTCAATATACTCTGGAAATGGAGGATTCATTGTCCACAATACAAAGAAAGAATTTTCTAATGGACATACGCATATATCAAATTTCCATACTGCGAAATTTTTGATTGATATGAGCATTCGAAAATTAATTCCGTATAAAGTATCTCCGTATTTATTAGAAAGTCTTATCAGGCTTTCTAACGATGAAACGTATACAGAAAAAATAAGAAAAGAAATCCTCAGAGTATCAAAGAAAAAGGCTAAGCATAAATAATATGCTTAGCCTGTGTTTTATTCTTCAATGTTTTCTTTATGTGAATATTCAATTCCATTTTCATGAAATAATTGCTCTGTAATTCTAGCAACAAGATCAGCCGGATTATATGTAGACAATTCATCAGGAAATAAACTTAACACATCATCTGTATTACGAATTCCATAATCATTACAAATCGTTTTTGCATATTCAGAATCAATATTGGATAATTCATACCGATTATCAAAACGACCAGATCGAATTAATGCTTCTGGAAGTTTTTCAATATGATTTGTTGTCGCAGCGATGATCGTATTTTCTGGAATTTGATCAATGACAGTAAGTAATTTTCTTAAACTTTCAGACGATTCCAACATCAAATCCAATTCATCAAACATAATGAGTGTTGGATTTCCTGAAGTAATATCAATGCATTCAGCAATTCTGGATGAAATCATATTTCCACTGGAATTATTAGATCTACTGATCTTTTCATTGATGGCAATCAATTCAGAATCAATTTTTATAATTCTCATTTTATGCTTGATTGCATAGGAATAAATAAAGCTCGTTTTTCCAGTTCCGGGTTTTCCATATAATAAGATAGAAAACCGATATTTTAAATGATTATCTACGTATAATTTACGATTAGATGTGAACAAATCTAATTTTTCAATAATCGTTTTCTTTTGTGGAAATTCAATCTTATCCAACTGATATTGAGATATAGATAATGACAATAGATTATTATCATAATTTCCAGAAAGAACCGTAACTGGATATGATGCAAAAATTTCGGAAATGACTGGTTTTAATTTTATTGATTTATCAATACGTCTTTTCAGAATTCTAATCATTTCTTTTGAATGTGGTCCATAAATACGAAATTTATATGACTTGATAATGGATGAAAAAATTGTTTCTGTATTTGGAAAGCTCATTGTGTATGCAACGTCATTTTCTGTGAATACATTTCTAGGAGATTCATTACACAGACAAAATTCAAGAATATGGTATCCGTATTTTTTATTATGCAGAGGAAAATATGAATACCCATTTGCAATCATTTCCGAAAATTTTCGCTGAGCAATTTCTCCATTGTAAGTTCCAGTTTTTCGAATGATGGATTCTATCATTTTTCCAAAAACTTGCCTCAATATTTCAATCATTCCGGAATCGTCTGATTTTGGAGACATTACCAAAATGCAAAATCCATCAGAAAAAATATTTTGTGCAATTGTCTTAATTTTTGTTACAGCAACTGTTTTAATTCTTTTTGTCATTGTTTCTGTCAGACTATCGCGAAACCACTCCCAATTACTTTGTAACTGTGGATTTCTATATGCGATTGGGACTGGTTCATTTTCATCATTCGCAATTAATGTTTTTAATTTATCATCGTTGGTCATCCCTTGTTCTTCTGCACGACATATCATCTCTTCCTCAGTAATAGGTCCATAGTGCATAACATGATATTCCATTGCTTGTTCTCCTTTGTATTTTATTTTATTTTTCTATTTCGAATCATTGGAAATCCATGAAGTTTGCGAAAGTTATTATTTGTATTCAATTTTTTATACACTGGATTATCGCCATTATATACTGAACCATTGACATAATTATTTACATATGACAGTCCAAGATATTCGAGTAAATCATTAAATTCCCTAATTCTCTGACACATTTTATTTGCATATGATTGACTTATAATCATGCAACATTCATCAAGTTTACTGATATAGATCACTTTATCATGTGATTTTTTATGATTCTTATTTTTTGAATTAAATCTATAGATATTAAAAACATCACCATCAAAATCAGTTTTCCAGTTAGATTCACAATTTGCAGTATTCAGTACATTACGAATATTCATATTTTCTTTCTCCTTTAAAAAGTATATAAGGTGAAGATAGTCTTCACCTTATATACTATAAATTCATAAATCCATAAAGATTGATTTTTTCAGACTTTGTAATCGCAAAATATGGATTCAAATATCCAGTATCACGAGAGATGATCATTCGTTTGATGGGGTCAAACTTCTTAAACATATCTCGAATTTCTTCTGTCTGACATCCAATAATGTTAAGAATATCACCATCGTAATCAGCATTCAATCCGGGTAAAATTGATAACGGCGTACTCATTGTATAATCATTATCATCAGATTTTATTTCTCGAATATGCATCAATAACATCGAGTAATAATTCAAAGTCGGATTTCTGTTGATTAGACAACAAATATCTTCTTTTTTGATGATAAAATTCATCAATTCCAAAAGTTTTTTATTGCACTTATATCCTTTTCTCCAAATTCGATGTGCTTGAGATAATGTGCAGTTTTCGGTTACTTCCAAATAATACAGGATTTTCATTTTGAATAACTGATGAAATGTATGATAGGATAAGTCAATTTCGTTATCATGCAGAGATGCATCAGGAATAATAACATTACGAGAAGTGAAGTTTAATCCACCACCCATAATCTGGTCTCGAATAAATCCTGATTTTCCGTTTAATAATTGGAAGTTAATTTCCCATAACTCATTTGCACGACTTTGAATACGATTTAAAATTAACGGTCTTTCAATATCGGTTGCTTCTTTTAGTTTATCTGACAGTGTAAAAATGGTGTTGATTTGTTTATCCACACCAGTATAATAAAATGATTCGCTAGTCAATGACTGAGGTCGTAAGAATGTGGAATACACTGGAATGTGAGAAGTAAATACATTCATATATTCTTCATCTTTGATCTTTGTCAAAAAACTAGCTTTATTTTTCTTTTTGTTAATATAATACTGCATAATTTCATCGAATCGTTCAATAAACTCTTCAATTCCAATATATGCAAATGGACTAGATGGTTTTTTATCCTGTTCAAAATCTTCTTCTGTTAATTTTGAACGATGTCCATCTCGGTCTACTTTTTGTTTGCACGTAATTATATCATTAAATGCAGTTTTTCCAATTAGATCTCTTAAAATATTAAAATACACTGGATTGATAATTTTTGCTTTTCCAAACGAAATCCATCCAGTAAACTCGATATTTACATCTCGAGATTCAATTTTAGTTCCACAGATAGGACACGTTTCTCCAGCAAACTGATATCCCTTGATATCTCCACACTGACATCTCCATCGTTCAGCAAATGCCTGTTCATCACTATATGTAGTACCAAATAACTCCGATCTTGGTCCAAATAGTGATTGCCGCTTGACGCCGTCCATTGACATATCTGCAGGTTCGGTAATCAAAAACCCATTTTTGGTGTTTAAATCGAAATAACACCAAGCGTCAAGGTTTTCTCTTCTTGTCATGACGTATTTTTTTCCCATTTTATTTACGTTTTTCTCCTTTCCGTTGACTAAAGAGATAATATATCCCCAAGTTTAAAAACTTGTAGAAACCACTGTTAAATAATATTTAACTTGAAAGGAGAATTATAAAAAATGAAATTTTCAGAAGCATATGTGATGATGAGAGACCAAAATTATCACATTAAATTACCGGATTGGCGTGGATATTGGGCATGGGAAAACGATACCATCATGATTCATACTAAAGAAGGTGAAATCCTTGACATTCGAGAAACAAAAGATACCAGATATACCTTCGATTTTATGATGAGCGATGATTGGATTGCATTCCCAATGAAAGATGGATCCTTATATTTTCCAGATCATGAAATTAAGACATTTGATTTTTCAGAAGCTTGTCGTCGAATAATGAGAGGAGAACGAATTTCTAACAAATTCTGGGTAAACGGAGACTTTGTTTATTTAGTAAAAGAAAATCGTATTGAAGCAGGTTCATTACGGAATGAATCAGCAAAACATGTAGGAACGTACTTACATTCAACGGATATAGTTAAAATCGAACCGCATATTGATAGATTCTATAGTTGTATAAAAGCAATTAAATCATCTTATGAATTTGCTCAAGCCGAAATTATGTCAAACGATTGGATGACATGTTATGATCGTTCTTTATATGAAGATTCTGTAAGGAAGAAATAGTATATGGCAAAAATAAAGTATTTTCATGGAAAATATTATGATTTCGGAACAACTAACACTTCATTTTTAACTCTCGCAAATGACTTAAAACGCCTTGGTGTAAAAAACTGGTCTTTTATGTTGGAATTGAAAGATTATAGTCTTGCCGGCGTAGATCCACATGCAACAAATAAAGATGGATCATGTGCATTAACAAAAGATCAGATTAGCAGAATTATTTTGGAGTGTACCAGAAATTTTTGGTATTATCTTCGAGAAGTTGCCAGAATTCCTGACCAAGGTAATCCACAAGGTGTTCCATATAAAGCTAATAGAGGAAACATTGCTCAAGCGTGGTGTATTTATCATGGAATTGATTCTTGGTTATGCCTTCCCCGACAACAAGGCAAAACCCAGTCTGCATTAGCAACATTTACTTGGGCGTATAATTTTGGAACAACAAACTCATCCTTTATTTTTGTAAATAAAGATGGTGATAATGCAAAAGAGAATTTAAAACGTCTTGGGGATCAAATCGATCTTCTTCCACAATATTTAAGATTTGAAAAATTGGATAATGAAGATGATGGTAAGATTATCAAATCCAGACGTAGTGCAACAATGTATTCGAATGCGATTAATAAAAATAACATTCGTACACGTGCAAAAGCAATATCAAAAGATTCTGCAATGTCTCTTGCTCGTGGTTTGACTGCACCAATACTCCATTTTGACGAGCCAGAATTCACAAATTACATTGACATCATTGTATCGAACTCCGTATCTACATATGAAACAGCAGCTCGTAACTCTAAGCAGAATGGTACTATGTACTGTAGATGTTTCACTTGTACACCTGGAGATCTTGATTCTATGGCAGGTATTCAGGCACAGACTATTTTGGATAAAACTGCAAAATGGACAGATCGAATGTATGATATGACCAAAGCAGAAATGGAAGATTACGTAGCACATTCATTTGGTGATGAATGTAATCAAATTGTTTATATCGAGTATCAATATTATCAAATTGGTCTCGACAGGCAATGGTTAAAAACTATGTCTGCCAAAATTGGAGATAAGTTAACGGTTCGAAGAGAGATCCTTCTTCAACGATTGCATGGATCCAGTGATAGCCCATTTGATCAGGAAGATATTGAATACATCAATGATAATATTCGTCCAATTAAGAAACAAGTGTATGTTGACGATTATTATCGGATTGATATGTATGAAGAGTTAAATCCAGAAATTCCATACATTATGTCAATTGACTGTTCAACTGGTACGAATGGCGATAATAATGCAATTACATTTATCAATCCATATACAGTAAAACCTGAAGCAGAATTTGAATGCTCTTATATTGGAGAAACAAAATTTGAGAGGTTGATTATCCACATTGTAGAACAACTTTGTCCGAGAGCAATTGTAGCCATTGAGCGAAACAGTGTTGGAGACGGTATCATTGATCACTTATTGGAATCTCCAATTGCAGGAAGATTGTATTTTGATAAGGCGAAAGATCTTCTTGAAGATAAGATGAAACAGAATGAAACTGTAGAATCAATGCTTAAAAAACAAGCAGGAATTAAGAAGTATTACGGTGTCTATACAGGAGCACAATCAAGAGAAGATATGATTGGTATTCTGATGAGACATATGAGGGAGTACAAAGAAAACTTTGTAACTGCAAATATTACCAGAGATATTTCTCAATTAGTTCGTACTTCTGGCGGAAAAATTGCTGCAGGTCCAGGATTCCATGATGATAGTATTATGAGTTATCTCATCGGTATGTATGTTTACTATTATGGAAATAATCTTGAGATGTTTGGATTTGAGCGTGGTGCATTAAATCCGGAGCAGCAAAATAAAGGATTTAAATACTATTCCCAAGAAGAATTAACTGATATCCTTCCAGAAGCAGAAGCGCAAGCAATTGCAAAACGGCAGCAAGCAGAATTAGAAACCGATTATGAATCAATTATGAGAAATGCAATTTTGCAAGCACAAAATGAAGCAAAACGTATCATGAAATCGAAATCAGTGAATGTAAACACTGAATATGAATCTATATCAAATGCATTAGAAGATGACGGTCAAATTGATCTTGATTTTTTTGATTCTTTGAATGGATTTTAAAAAAATAAGAACGCCCAAGGTAGCAATCTGGAGAAGATTCTACCTTGGGAAGTTCTTTTATCAAAGGAGTTCCTCGATCGATGCAAAAATGTGCACTTACGACCATGCTGGACAATTTAGACAAGGATAGAGCAGACAGAAAAGTATCCTTGCCTAATTAACTGTAGAAAAAATACGTTTATATATCAGTCACAATGATTTAAATCAAGAAAAAGGAGAACCCAAAACTATGAAAAATCAAAGTGAACTGGATATTTTACAAGAGCAGTTACAGACAGCAGAATCCGTTTATAAATTTTTTGAATCATCCTCTTATGATACTCTTTACACCACATATGGAGTAACTAAGGAAAATGCAAAATGGATGAGTATGGTTCCAATGGAATCTATTGATGCATTGTCATATGATGATGTTGATCGTATTGCAAAGGATTCTGGTCTGAATGTGGATACATTAAAAGCTAAACAAAAGAAAAATTTTCAATTGAATATTTCGTTCTTAGATTACTTTAAAGAAGTTATGAAAGAAGTTAAAAAAGTAATTAATGAAATTGACAATCAGAAGAAGAGTTATGAATCACTGAAAAGTGATGTAAATAAAATGAAATCT
>ERZ808278.403-NODE-403-length-30079-cov-5.646882_pt1 | contig 30079 bp, 36 predicted proteins | sample MGYA00521239_ERZ808278 | MGnify/ENA primary metagenome ERZ808278 (study PRJEB31516, sample SAMN03275600) | gut metagenome | biome: mammalia-associated habitat; material: feces | host: Papio cynocephalus | place: Kenya | collected 2012-07-17 ... | reverse complement strand
GGGTTCCGCGTTCTGGACCCCAAAAAAGGGTGACGGGTTCAAAAATTTCAGGCCGGGGCACCATGGCGGTAGCGCCACCGGGATGGCGGGCACCATATTGGTGGAGCCAACAAAATGGTACTGCCTACAATGTGTAGTCGGTTCACGTTAAGTTCACGTCTGGTTCACGTTAAGTTCGCGTTTTGCCGGTGCCGACAAAATATCCGGCGCGATCTTGTTGAGGTCAACAAAATCGGGCAAAGACCATCTTGCCGTGGGCGGCAAAATGGTGCTATGTCATAAAGTGTTTACAATTCAAGGCCCCAAACAATAAAAGATGTCCCGTTATGTCCCGTTTTTAGTGGTATAATTGGTACAGTGGAATTATGAGAAAGGCCCACGGTGGAGTAGCACCGGGGGCTTTTTTCATACCCTGTTGCTTACAATCTGTAAGCGACCCGAAGAAATGCCGCAGGACCGGCGGCAATACTGGATGCTCTGTCTGGATGATTTGCCAGGCGGGGCATTTTTTATTGGAGGAAAACCAAATGGCAAGGCGAAGCGATGAGCGCGATGCCGCCCGCGCGGAGTACATTGCCCGGATGGAGAAAGACGGAGAAGTGAATCTCCGGCAGCTGGCGGATGATCTCCATCTTAAATATGATACGGTCCGCCGCTGGAAGGCAAAGGACGGGTGGGACCCGCCCGCGCCCCGGAAGCCCGGCGGACAGCCGGGAAACAAAAACGCTGTGGGCAACTCCGGCGGCGGGGCACCGGCGGGAAATGAGAACGCCATGAAAGATGGAGCCTATGCCACCATCTTCTTTGACAAACTCACCCAGGAAGAAAAACGGATCGTAGAGGATGCACCCCGGAACAGCACTGAACTGACTTCCCACGAGATCGGCGTGCTGCTGCTCCGGGAAAAGTACATCCTGGACAAAATCAAAGAGTATCAGGCGATGCCGCCTGACCAGATGATAGTTTCCAGCGTAACCGATATGCGAGTGCCCGGCGGCCGAGGCAAGCGGAAGCGGGACGGTGCAAACCAGCAGATCGGTATGTACCAGAAAGAAACCCCGGCACAGCGCATCCTGCAATTACAGGAAGCCCTGAACAAGATCCATGGCCGCATCCTGTCGGCGGCGGCCCAGATGCAGAAGAACGAGATGGACCGGTTGCATCTGGAAACCGAACAGCAGCGGCTTGAACTGTTGAAGATCCGGGCAACGGGAGAGATACCCGACAAGGACGGTGACAAGGATGCCTCTGTATACGAGTAAGGCTGTGGCGGAGTGCCTTGGCATTACCGACCGGCAGGTGCGAAACCTGCGGGACGAGGGCAAGCTGTCCGAAGTCCGGCCCGGTGTCTTTGATATGAAAACGGTGGTCCGGCAGTATCTTGAAATGAAAATCGGCAACCGGGATGACCAGACACGGCTTGTGGCTGCCCGCGCCGAGCGGGAGGAAACCCGCGGCAAGATCGAGAAGATGCGGATGGAGGAAGCCCAAGGCGACCTGCACCGCACCGAGGACGTGGAACACGCCCTGAAAACCATCTTTGCCAATTTCAAGAACCGACTGGAAACCATCCCGACCAAGTACGCAAGTACCATGGCGCAGCTGACTGACCCGGCGGAAGCACATGACATTCTGCAGAAAGCCGTGCAGGAAGCGCTTGTGGAATTGAGTGACCCGGAAATTGCGCTGGCAGCACCGGAGGGGGAATCCGAAGATGAGCAGGAAGAATAAATGCCGGCACTGTGTCTGGGGCACCCGGCTGAATGAGATCACGGCGTTCTGTCCGTTCAAGAACTGTGTCAAGAAAGGCGGCGGAAACCATGGCAATGATCCACCTGGAACCGCAGACAGCGCAGATGTTCAGCCGGGCGCTGGGGATGCTGAAACCGCCACCGAACCTGACGCTTAGCCAGTGGGCGGATAACTTCCGGCGCTTGTCGGCGGAAGCATCTGCGGCACAGGGACGCTGGAACACGGACAATGCACCGTTCCAGCGGGAGATCATGGATGCCATTGGCGATGTGCATATCCGCAAGGTGGTAGCCATGATGTGCGCCCAGTCCGGCAAAACGGACGGGCTGATCCTGAACACCATTGGCTACTACATGAGTTACTACCCGGCCCCTATCATGATCGTACAGCCCACGGTAAACCTGGGCGAGAGTTTCAGCAAAGACCGTCTGGCAACCATGATCCGGGACACTCCGGTGCTCCGTGGCCTTGTGGATAACAAGAGCCGATACTCCGGTAACACCATCATGAAGAAGAACTTTAGCGGTGGACAGCTGACCATCGTTGGAGCAAATGCCCCCACCGACCTGCGCGGCCGCCCCATCAAGGTGCTGCTGGCGGACGAGGTGGACGCTTACAAAGCCAGCGCCGGCAAAGAAGGCGACCCGGTCATGCTGGCCGAGCAGCGCCAAACGACCTACTGGGATTACAAGACGGTGCTGGTATCGACCCCCACCACCAAAAACAACAGCCGCATTTTGGACGAGTTCAACGCATCCACCCAGGAAGAGTGGACGGTGCCTTGCCCGAACTGCGGCTTTTATCAGCCCTTTGTGTGGGACAACATGGTGTTCGATAAGGACAAATGGCCGGAGGGCGGTGTGCAATACCGCTGCGCCGAGTGCGGCTGTCTGGACAATGAGTACAGGTGGAAAAAGAACAGCCTGAAAGGCAAGTGGCACGCAGAGCACCCGGAACGGGCGGTGCGGGGATTCCACATGAACAAGATAGGTTCGACCCTGTGCGGGTGGGACAAGATCGTGGAGGACTTCATCGCAGCGAATCTGGATGCACAGCGCGGCGACTACGAGAAGATGCAGGTCTTTGTAAACACCGACCTTGGCTTGCCCTGGGAGGAACCGGGCGAAACGGTGGAAGCAAACAACCTGCTGGAACGCCGCGAGTTCTACGAGGCGGAAGTGCCGGACGGTGTGGTGTACCTGACAGCCGGTGTCGATACCCAGGACAACCGCTTCGAGGCAGAGGTGGTCGGCTGGGGGATTGGCAAGGAAAGCTGGGGCATCCGGTATCAGCGCATCTACGGCGATCTGAAACGTGGGCAGGTCTGGGCAGACCTGGACGAGTTCTTATCAAAGACCTGGAAGAAGAAAGATGGCACGGAACTGTCCCTGCGGTGTGTCTGCATGGACAGCGGCGGCCATTTCCCGGATCAGGTCATCCGTTTCTGCAAAGAGCGGGAGGAACGCCACATCTGGCCCATCAAAGGCCGTGGCGGTATGGATGTGCCTTACCTGCGCAACCCCACAAAGAACAACCGCGTAGGCGGTGAACTGTTCACGTTGGGCGTTGACACGGGCAAGAACCATGTCCTTGCCCGGCTGAAAGTGCTTATCAAAGGCCCGAACTACTGCCACTTCCCTGCGGCAGAGGACGCGGGCTATGACGAGAATTATTTCAAGATGCTTACTGCGGAACACAAGGTCACTCGCTGGAAGTCTGGCCGCAAGGTAGAGCGGTGGGAACTGAAAGACCCGGCCCAGAAACGTAACGAAGCATTTGACGTGCGGAACTACGCAACGGCGGCGCTGGAAATCAGCAATCCCCCCGGCCTGGAAATTCCCGGCGAGGAAGCGCCGCGCCAGACTGCACCGCGCCAGTACCGCAGAAGAAGATCAGGAGGTATCTAATCAATGCCGATCATCTCAAAAGAAACCGCACAGCGGCACCTTGATATGTGGCTGGAAGCGGAAGCTGCTGTATCGACCGGGCAGAGTTACCAGATCGAGCAGATGATGCTGACCCGCGCCAGCCTGAAACAGATCCGGGAGAGCATCATCTTCTGGGAAAACAAAGTTGCACAGGCGGAAGCAGAAGAACGGGGCCGGGGCAGGAACCGGATCTATCACTTCTCCCCGCATGACGTGTAAGGGTGGTGGACAACATGGCGAATATTCTGGATAAGGCCATTGCGGCAATCTCGCCCGAAAAAGGCTACCGCCGCGCTGTGGCACGTTCTGCACTGTCTATCATGAACAACGGCACCGGCTACGGCAATTACGGTGCAAGCCGTGTTTCCCGCGCCATGCGCAGCTGGCACGTTGGCGGCGGCAGCGCAAAAGAGGACATCGAGGATAATCTTGATACCCTGCGCAAGCGGAGCCGGGATGCTTACATGGGCATCCCGCTGGCTACCGGTGCCATCAAGACCCTGCGCACAAACGTAGTGGGCAGCGGTCTGGTGCCGACCCCGCAGGTGGATGCGGACTATCTGCATCTGACCGAGGAACAGGCCGACCAGCTGCAGGCGCAGATCTCCCGCGAGTTTGAACTCTGGGCAGACAGCACCCTTTGCGATGCTGGCGGCATGGATAATTTCTGGCGGCTGCAAACACTGGCGTTCACCAGTTTCCTGATGAACGGAGATTCCTTTGCGGCGGTGCAGTTCAACGAACATCCGCGCTGGCCGTATGCTTTGCAGCTGCGCCTGATCGAAGCAGACCAGATCTGCAGCCCGGACCGCATGGACAGACTGCAACCCTGCAAGGTGAACGGATATGACGTGTTCCAGGTCGTGCAGGGCGTGGAAACAAACCAGAACGGTGAGGTCGTGGCCTACTGGGTGGCAAGCCGACATCCGCTTGCCTATGACAACGCGGTGCCGCTGACCTGGACGCGGGTGGAAGCCCGCGACCCGGAAACAGGAGAACCGAACATCCTATGCGTCACCCAGAGAGAACGAGCCGGACAGCGGCGCGGCGTACCCTTGCTTGCCCCGGTGCTGCCAACCCTGAAACAGATGGGCAGATACACGGAAGCTGAACTGGCAGCAGCCATTGTTTCGTCCTGTGTGACGCTGTTTATCAAGCACGATAACCCGACCAGTCAGGCACCGTTCGGAGAGGAACCGGCGGACAAGGCAGAGGACCCGAACACGCCTGCTGACGAACTGGGCATCGACCTTGCACCGAGTGCCGTGTTCGACCTTGCACCGGGAGAAGATACGACCACATTTGACCCGAAACATCCGACCACGACCTTTGACGGATTCATGTCGGCCATGTCCGACCAGGTGGCAACCGGTGTGGAGATCCCCAGAGAGGTGCTGTACAAAAAATTCAGTTCCAACTACTCCGCAAGCCGTGGTGCTCTGAACGAGTTCTGGCGCACCTGCGGCGTGCTGCGGGATAGCTTTGCAGCGGACTTCTGCCAGCCGACCTACGAGAAGTGGTTTGCCGAGGCGGTGGCCCGTGGGCGCATCAATGCGCCCGGATTCTTTGACGACCCGGCTGTGGCGAAAGCCTATATGGGCTGCACCTGGAACGGACCGGCCAGAACGAATTTGGATGCAAAGAAAGAAATCGAGGCGGCAATCCTGCGTATCGGCCAGGGCATCAGCACTGCCGAGCAGGAAACCGCCCAGATGACCGGCGGCAGCTGGCGGGCAAATATGCGCCAGCGCAAGAGCGAAATGGAGAAGATGAAGGAGGTTGGATTCAATGGGCAAACCGAGTTCCCCGATGACCCCGAAGATGACGAACAAGACGACCGATAAGTTCTGGCAGTTCCGCAATCTTGCCGATGATGGCGAGAAAGCGGAACTTCTGCTTTACGGCGATATTTCCGAGCGCAGCTGGTGGGAGGATGCAGCGACCCCGAAGCGGTTTGCGGATGACCTTGCCGCCCTGGGCGATGTAAAGGAAATCACCGTGTACATCAACTCCGGCGGCGGTGATGTTTTTGCAGCACAGGCCATTGGCAATATGCTGGAACGCAACGCAGCTACCGTGACCGCTCACATTGACGGTCTGTGCGCCAGCGCCGCGACCATCGTTGCCTGCCATGCCGACAAGGTAGTAGCCGCCGCAGATGGCAGCTACATGATCCACCCGGTCAGCATGGGCATCTGTGATTACCTGACCGCAGACGATCTCACCAACTGCCTGAAAGCGCTGGAAGCCATCCGCAGCAACATCATCACTCTGTATGCCAAGAAGTCCGGCAAGACCGAGGAAGAGTGCGCTAAGTGGATGGATGAAACCAGCTGGTGGACCCCCACAGAAGCCAAGGAAAAAGGCTTTGTGGACGAGGTGGACGATGATGCAGAGGATTCCGTGGTGGAGAACCGCAACGGTGTTCTGTTCGTCAACAGCATCAGCATGAACACCCCGTTCAATCAGGCCCCCAACTTTGTCAGGAGCCGGGTAGTGGATAAGACCACGGCCCAGCCTGAAAATAAACGCCCGGCAGAACAGCCGGAAAACAAAACCCATGGGGAGGTAACAGACATGGACATTAAGGACATCAAGACCGTGGATGATCTCCGCAAGGCGTTGCCGGATCTGGTAGCCAAGATTGAAAACGAGGCTATCACTTCCGAGCGCACCCGCATCCAGGAGATCGAGAACGCCACTCTGCCCGGCGCAGAGGACGAAGCCAATGAGGCGAAGTTCACCAAGCCCATTGATTCCGCATCCTTTGCAAAAGCTGTCATTGCCAACATGAAGGCAAAGCAGCAGAAGCAGAGCAAGGACTATCTGGACAAGGTAAAGACCAACGCCCAGACCTCTGGCGCAAACAGCATCACCAATCCGCCGCCCGCTGACCCGGATCCGAAAGACGCGGAAGCAAACGCTTTCCTGGCCGCGATCCGCAAGGCGAACGGCGTGAAGTAAGGAGGAAAGAACCATGAGCATGGATCTTGCGAGAAAAGATTTCAGCACCAAGCCGGAGTATTTCATTGCCGGTACGGACATTGGCATTGCCAAGGCCACCAAGACCGCAAGTGAAGCGGTTGCTGCACACACCCCTGTGCTGATCGCAGAGGGCAAGGTGAAGCCCATTGCGGCTCCTTCTAGCAAGGGCGCGGCAGTTCTGACCGGACTGTATGGCATCACCGCTGACAGCGCAGATGCGAACAAAGAAGTTCCGGTCTACCTGACCGGTGAGTTCTTCGCTGCTGGTCTGGTGCTGCCCAACAATGTGACCGTGGATGACGTGGAGGTTCCTCTGCGCAATCTGGGCATTTTCCTGAAGTGATAGGAGGAAACAAAAATGGCAAACGAGATCAACATTTACGAGCCGCGGTATCTGGCCGAGGCTGTGCGCACTGCGCCCCCGATCCGCACTTTCCTGCGTGACCGCTTCTTCTCCAACGTGAAAACGTTCTCCACCGAGCGCGTTGACATTGATATTGTCAAGGGCAACCGCAAGATGGCGGCTTTCGTTCATCCGATGGTCGGTGGCGAGATCGTGCAGAGCGAGGGCTACGAAACCAAGTCCTATGCCCCGCCCCTTATCAACCCGGCAATCGTTACCACCGCAGACCTGTTCCTGCAGCGCCTGCCCGGTGAGGACATCTACTCCGGCCGCACCCCTGCCGACCGTGCAGCAGAAAAGCTGACCGAGGACTACAACAAGCTGAACGACATGACCACCCGCCGCGAAGAGTGGATGGCCGCACAGGTGCTTACCACCGGCCAGCTGAAAGTAAAGGGCAAGGGCGTGGATGAAGTCATCGACTTTGGCTTTACCAACAAGATCAACCTGACCACCACGAAGCAGTGGGGCAAGGCAGATGCAGACCCCTGGGGCAACCTGTGCGACTGGAAGCAGCAGGTGAGCCGCAACGGCTTTGCCAATGCAGATACCGTCATCATGGGCAAGCAGGCTGCAAACCTCTTTATGGCCGACAGTAAGATTCTGGATCTGATGGACAAGCGCCGTTTTGACATCGGCGCTATGGCACCCAAGGAACTGGAAGGCGGCCTGACCTACTACGGCCACCTGAACCTGCCCGGCGTGGACATCTACGGCTACGATGAAGTCTACATGGACGACACCGACAACTCCACCAAGCCCCTGATCCCGGACAACATGGTGGTGATGATCCCCGGCAACGCAAACTTCATGCGTGCTTACGGCCTGTGCACTTATCTGGACGATGATAAGAACTGGCACACTGCCGAAACTGCGCGTCTGCTGCGTGCTTATGTGGAGCATCGTCCTGACCGCCGCTTCCTGGAACTGCAGACCCACCCGCTGCTGATCCCCGACAAGGTGGATAGCTGGCTGGTTGCCACCGTCTGCTGATACGGAGGGACGCACCATGCTGGATGTTGACCAGAACTACGGTGAACCGGAAACCCCGAAGCCGCTCCCTACGTTCAAGGACTGTGTGGCCCAGGACGTGCAGACGGTGTTCTTTAACCTGAATGAGTTTGCCGAGGAACGCTACATAGATGATAAGGGGCTGATTCCCTGCATCACGCAGCACCCCGGCGTGACCGAACGTGCAGCACACTGGGAGGGCGGCGCAAAGCAGTCCTTTGACCAGGGTATGTACAAGGCAGACCTGCTGCTTTATGTGAAGCAGAAGGATTACGGCCCCATGCCGCAGAACGGCAAACTCATTACGCTGGATAAGAAACGGGACTACAAGATCAGATCTTGCTCCCTGAAAGCCGGCGTGTACCGCATGGAACTTGAGAGGATCAGAGGATAAGGCTATGGCATACTTCCATACCAATTATGACGCTTCCAACCTGACGGTTTCCATTGACGATGCGGAAGTGACCCGCGCCCTTGGCGTACTGGGAGATAAGACCCCGGCGGCGCTGAAGGTGGCGGTGAACACCACGGCCAGACAGACACGCAAGCTGCTGCTGACCGAGGTAAAGAACCGGTATGACCTGAACACGGCAGGAAAGCGTATGATTGAAGATCTGCGCCAGCGGCAGAAAGCCACCAACCGGCGGCCTGCTGCCATCCTTGCCATCATGAAGAACGACCCCGGCGCGTTCCGGGCAGACCTGGGCTATTTCCGAACCAGCCCGACAAAGCCTTTTATGGGTCCGTCTGTCCGTAATGCGCCGCCCGTTTTTCAGGCTCATGTTCTGAAAGGCAGCCCGATGATCGGTCTGGGCGGAACCAGCGAGAAGAGCAAGGGTTTCCTGGTACAGTTCAAGTCAAAACATATCGGCATGGTACAGCGCCGATTGGGTGTGCCTGCTGACAAAGACTACACGGAAAGCGGAAAGAAGCGCTGGAAGCCGAATGAAAAGCTGACAACCATGTCCAGCCCGTCCGGCTCTGCGATGCACCATACCGTGTGGGAAATGCAGGAACAGACCGTAGAACAGATGCTGCAGGCAAACACCGAACGGCGTGTCCGGCAGCTGATCGCCAATGCAAAACGAAAGGGTGTGATCTGATATGGCCGGGAAAATTACGGGCTATACCAGCGAAATGTGCCAGCAGGCCATGATGGACGAACTGGAAGAACTGTTCCGGGACCAGAAGTTCAACGGACAAGAGGGCGAAAAGCCCTTGAAGATCTTCAAACAGTTCATTCCGACCCCGACCGATGATGACGATGACGTGGACACCAATGCGTCCAACTTCCCGTGCATTATCGTGTCGAAAACCAGCGGTGAGGTGGCAAACGAAAGGGATCCGCAGCTGGTCCTTTTGCAGCTTATCATCTGCTGTTACGACCGTGGAACCGACCGGCAGGGATACGAGGAAACCGTGAACATCATCGAAGCCATCATGCAGCACTTCAAACGGAAGCCTGTGTTTGGTGAGGCGTTCAAGGTGGGCTATCCCCGCAAGTGGGAACTGTCGGACGATGACATGGACTATTACTACTGGGGTATCGTCAATCTGATCTGTGAAACACCAAACACCCTGAAAAATGAAGAAGTGGAGGCTTTGATATGAGCACCGAGAAGAAAACCACGGCTGCCCAGGAAGCCCAGACCCCGGCGGAAGCTGTGGGCGCTGTGGCCTACTGCGGCCCGACCGTCAAGGGCATTGCTCCGCAGTACACCGTATTCGTGGATGGCCTGCCCGAAAAGCTGAAAGAGAAAGTGGAGCAGGTGCCGCTTCTGAACGCACTGATCGTTCCGCTGGACAAACTCGCTGAAACGCGGGTGAAGATCGACCAGGAAGGCACCAGAGAGAACATTCTCTACGCAAAGGCTGCCGACCTGATGAAGTAATAGGAGGATAGAACAGATGGCTATTTCTCATGGTTTTAACAAGACCGAAGCCGCTACCAGCGTTTCCGCGCCGGTATCGGTCAATTCCGGCTTGCAGGTCGTTGTGGGCACTGCCCCTGTCAACCTGCTGGACGACCCTGCCGCAGCGGTCAATACTCCGCTGCTGGCAAGCACTTTCAAGGAAGCTGCCGCAGCAGTCGGCTACTCTGATGACTTTGCAAAGTACACCCTTTGCGATGCAGTGAGCGCCAGCTTTCAGGTGATGGGCGTTGCACCCATCGTCCTTATCAACGTTCTGGACCCTGCAAAGCACACCACCGACATGAAAACCAAGACCGCACAGGTCAATGATGGCGTTGCGCAGATCCCGGAAACCGGCATCCTGCTGGACAAGCTGGTGGTGAAGAAAGAAACCACCACGCTGGTTGCCAACAAGGACTATACCGCCAGCTTCAACGATGACGGTACGGTGAGCATCGCTCTGGTCACTGGCGGCTCTGGCGATGGCGCTACCACGCTGACCCTGACCGGCTCCATTCTGGATCCCACCAAGGTCACGGCAGCCGACATTGTGGGTGGCGTGAACGCTTCCACCGGCAAGGAGACTGGTCTGGAAGTCGTGCGTCAGGTGTTCCCCAAGCTGGGTATGGTGCCCGGCATCATCCTGGCACCCCGTTTCTCCAAGGACGCTCTGGTGTGCGCTGCCATGCAGGCCAAGTGCCGCAAGATCAACGGCGTGTTCGATGCTGTGTGCTTCGTTGACATCGACAGCAGCGCTACCGGTGCAAAGAAGTACACCGATGTGGCAAACCAGAAAGTCAAGCAGGGCGCAACCTCCCGCGAGGCATACGCTCTGTGGTTGTACGGCAAGATCGGCACCGCGATTTACAGCGGCAGCTCTCTGGCAGCAGCTGCCACCGTGTACAACGATAGTCTGTACAATGACTGCCCCAACGCATCTCCGTCCAACGTGAGCGTGCCCATCTCCGCAGCCTGCCTGGAAGATGGCACCGAGGTGCTCATGGATCAGGAGCAGGGCAACGTGCTGAATGATCAGGGCGTTGCTACTTTCATCCGTTCCGGCGACTTTGTTGTCTGGGGCAATGAAACCTGCTGCTACCCGAAGAACACCGACCCCAAGGACGCTTTCCTCTGCGTCCGCCGCTTCTTCAACCACACCTGGACCCAGTTCGTTTTGAGCAATCAGAGCAAGCTGGACAAGCCCATGAACAAGAAGCGCCTGCAGAGCATCATCGACAGCGAGAACATGAAGGGCAGCGTGTATGTGTCCACCGAGGTCTGCGCCAGCTACAGTATGAAGGCTGATCCCGACCGCAACACCGCCGCAGAACTGGTGGCAGGCCATTACAGCTTCTACCAGTACTGCACCCCGTTCCCGCCGTTCAAGCAGGTCAACAACACCATGGAGTACGAGGCCGGCGCTCTGGCTTCTGCTCTGTCCCTGTAAGGAGGACTGAACTATGGCTCTGAATATTTCCAGTGATCTGGTTCCCCAGGTCATTAACGACTACAATGTGTATTCCGAAGATGACCTGCTGATTGGTCTGGCAGACGAAGTTACGCTGCCCAAGATCAAAAACAAGACCACGACCGTATCCGGCATGGGCATTGGCGGCGAGGTGGATTCTCCCGTCCCCGGCCAGTTTGAATCCATGGAGGCTACGCTGAACTGGAACACCATGTACAGCTTTGCCACCAAGATGATGAACCCCAATAAGAACATCCAGATCACCCTGCGTGCTGCTATGCAGAACGACAACAAGAACGGCGGCTACACCTACAAGGGTCTGCGCGTTGTTCTGGGCGGTCGTCCCAAGGAACTGGACCCCGGCAAGCTGAAGCGTGCCGATACCATGGGCAGCACCACCACGCTGGAAGTGACCCGCTATCTGATGGAGGTTGACGGTCAGACCGTCATCGACATTGACAAGTTTGCGGGCCGCTACTATGTGGATGGCGAGGATATGCGTGCCGAGATCAACGCCCTTATCTGACACCTGATACATGAGAAAGTCAGCCGCTCCATGGTGGGGCGGCTGATTCTTTTTAACATGAAAGGAAACGACAATGGACAACACTGTGAAGTTCGAGAAGCCCTACAAGTTTGAGGGCAAGGAGTATGACGGTCTGGATCTGTCCGGCATGGAGAAGATGACCGTGCAGGATTTGATTGACGTTCAGAAGAACATCGGCAATGAACTGGCTGCAATGTCTGTGATGGAGATGACCACCGCCTTTGCGCAGGAGATGGCTGTCAAGGCCACCGGCAAACCTGTGGAGTTCTTCAAACTCATGCCCCGCGGCAAGATCAAGAAAGTGCAGGCGGCAGTCATCCAGGGCATGAACAGCAGCGAGAACGCCGATGAAGTCAAAAAGCAGCTGGAATCCCATGCTCTGAAGTTTGCAGCTCCCTACACCTACAAGGGCAGCGAGAAAGCCGAACTGAAAGGCCAGACCTTTGATGGCATCGACCTTTCCGGCGTGGACGAACTGAACACCATGAGCGAATCTACGGCAGAGAACCGTATGGTTGCAGGTGGTTTTGCACCGGTGAACACTCACCGAAACTACCTGTACTGCTGCATCATCGCCAGCCTGGGCACCGGCTACCCGGTGGACTTCTTTGCGGGCTTACCGCTGTGCGAGGCCGTGAAGCTGCGCGATGCTGTAAACTCTGATTTTTTCGAGTAAAAGGCGGGGCGAAAGGACTTCGGAAAGCAGCTATCCAGCTGTCCATTGCCACGCACTCCAACATGACGGATTTGCTACACCTGCCACGGCGGGAACTGGTGAATCTTTGTAACGAGGTGGCAGACGTATGGCGGGAAATGGAGCACTAGAACTTAGCATCCGCATCATGGGCAAGGTGGACCCGTCCCTTGTCACGGCAATAAAGCAGACCAAAGGGCTGACCGGAGATCTGGTAAACGCCATGGCAGGAACAAGGTCGCTGGGAAACACGGTGGCAAACACGCTTGGCGTAATCGGCAAAACCGGTTTGGGCATTATGGCAACGCTCACCGCGTCTGCCGCTCTCATGACCAAGAAAACCACTGACATGGCAGAGGAATACCAAGCCCAGGCTGCGGATGCAGTCAAGTACGTTGGCGGAATCATGGACGATAACGGCAACGTTGACCCGGAAAAGCGAGCGGTCATGGAGGACGCGATCCTCAAAATGACCACGCAGGTGCCAATCGAGCGTGACGAGATGGCACAGATCGCTGCATCGCTGGGCCAGTCCGGCAAGAACTATAACGAAATCTTTCTGGACAATGAGCAGACCGGCGAGAAAAGCTACCTGTACGACACTGCTAAAATGGCTGCTGCATGGGACATTGATGCAAAATCTGCGGCTGACTACATGGCAAAGTGGGAAACGGCTTTCGGAAAGACGCGAACCCAGATAACCGATGTGGCAGATTCCATCAACTACCTGGGCGGCCACATGGCTACCACGGCGGCAGAAATCGCAAACGTGGTGAACACCTCCGGCGGTGTCGGCCAGACAGCCGGAGCAGACCTGCACACAACTTCTGCACTGGCCGCAACCATGCTGGCTATGGGCGTTGATGAAGGAAAGGCCGGTACGAGCCTGAACCGTGTGTTTACGAACATCACTCTGGGCAACAGCGCAACGGATGCACAGGTGGGCGCATGGAACAAACTCGGCTTTGATCCGGTACAGATCGCAAAGGATATGCAGTCCACCGGCCCGAACGGTGAAGATGGCGCAGCACTTACCCTGACAAAGGTGTTTGATGCAATCTCGAAGCAGGACAAGTACCAGCAGACTGCAACCATCAAGACCCTGTTCGGACAGTGGGCCATTGAGGGCGTTTCCAAGATAGTGGAGAATCCGCAGGTTTTCCAGAGTGCGCTGGCAATGGCAAACAATTCGGATCTATACACCAACAGTATGGAGAAAGAATTGCTTGTCAAACTGGACACGGGCAAAGCCGTAGACCAGATGGCAAGCAACGCGACCGACCGTCTGCTTATCAACGTGGGAAAGCAGTTCCTTCCGGCAAAGAAAGAACTGGCTTCCATGTGGATTGATATTACGAACGGCATTACCGAAAATCTGCCGGACCTGTCCAACATCGTAAACGGCATCCTCCCGATGCTGCACTCCGCCCTGCTGGGCATCGGCAATGCGGCACAGGCGGCGCTGCCGTGGATCCAGAAAGGAATCGACTACACGGCGGAACACGGGCCACAGGTGGCGGGAGCCATTACGGCCATTGCTGCGGCATTCGGAGCCATGAGCCTTGCACCTACGGCTTACAGTGCCGGAACCTCGCTGATGAACACCGTGGGAAACATCGTGATCGGCGGAAAGCCGAGCGGTGCACCCGGCGGGACATTCGGCGGCATCACCGTCCGCAACCTGCTGGGAGCATTGACCCCCACAAGCCTGATTCAGAAAACGGTGAGCGGCGCTGCATTTGCGGGGTCGAACGCCGGGATGTTTACAGAGAACGCAAAGTACGGCGTTCAGATGGCTGGTGTCGGAGCACAGCAACCCACAACGCGCCTGGGCAAAATCGGGCAGACGCTGGATGGTGCCGGTGTTGGTATCTGGGCAACGCTGAAAAATTTCAAGGGCCTGCGCAGCGGGACCAAGAAAGGCAAAACCGGTTTTGTAAATGATGTGCTGGAAGCCAGCACGAACGGCGGCGTGCTTGGCCTGCTGAAAAACTCCGGCCCCGGCAAGTATGTTACGGGCGTTGGCAATGCCATAAGCGCCCTTGGCAATACGGCCATCGGCGGAGGCTTTGTCAAGGCGGGAGGCGTTGCAAAGCAGATCCTGTCCGGCATTGCAGGCCCGCAGGGCATCAACCTGCCAGGCATTTTTACCGGATTGAAGTCTTTTGGCGGAGCAACCATGTCTGTGATGGGTGGGCTTGGAAAGTCCGCTCTCGGCAACATTGGGAAGGCCGGAGTAGGAATCCTCGCAAAAACAGGCATTGTACAGCCAGGCAGAGGCAGAACACTCTGGCGAATGGCAACCAGCACGGCTGGCATGAATGGACAGGATGCTCTTGCACAGATGGGGTACATCTTTAGTCAGACGAAGGGCCCGGCGATTCTGGCAAACGCCAAAAACAAAGTGGTCGGCGGCGCAACGAAGCTGGCCGGTGGCGCTGTTGGCGTAGTCAAAAACGTAGGCCAGTTTGCAGGAGCAGGACTGAATGTGCTGGGATCCACAGTTGGCCCGGTGGCATCGAAACTGGGTAGCGGCTTCATGTCACTGCTTGGTATGTTTGGCCCGGCCATCACCAGCCTGGGCACGATGGTTGCGGTGGTTTCCCTGCTGGGAGATCACTTTGAAGATGTGCGCAATATTGTCGGTGCAGTATTTGGCGAGGGCGGTCTTGCTGTGTTCGACCAATTCACCGGCAAGATCGCGGGCATTGGAGATCTGGCAAAACAGGTGTTCGGGCAGCTCTCCACCCCGGAGGGCTTGCAGAGCATCCAGGAGAAGCTATCCGCTTTCAACATCGGCGGGCTGAACCTGGGTGACGTGTTCGGCGCTATGACCCCGGCAATCCAGACGGTTATGCCGCTGATCCAATCTTTCGCCGGTGTGTTTTCCCAGATTGTAGATTTGGGCGTGAACCACATCAAGCCGGTGCTGACTGAAATCTTCGGATTTATTATCAATGAGGGCATCCCGGCGGTCATGCCGATGCTGTCCACGGTGGTGAGCCTGGTGGGCACGATTCTTGTGAACGCCATCAAGACGGTAGTAGACGTGGTGGGCAAGATCCTGCCGGTGGTGGAGCCTATGATCCTGGGCATCATCGGCCTGGTTAAGAGCATTGCCACGATTGCCGTTCGAGTAGTCAACTTCATCATCGGCGCACTGAACAAAATGTCCTTCACGGTGCCGGACTGGGTGCCTGCCATCGGCGGAAAACAGTTTGGCTTTAACCTGACCCCGGTTTCCCTGCCACAGTTTGCCAACGGCGGCATGACGCAAGGACCGTCCATTGCTGGCGAGGCTGGCCCCGAAGCGGTCATCAGCTTCCGGCGCGGTGTTCGTGAAAAGAACATTGATACATGGCTGACCGCTGGCAAGATGCTGGGCGTTGGTCTGGCCGACCTGCTGGGTCTGCCCGACAGAAAACCGAAGATGTTTGCCGATGGCGGCTTTACGGAGGAAGATTCTAACCCGATCGACTTCCGCAAGGCACAGCGGCAGCAGTATTTCAACCAGATCGCGCAGAGCGTGGATGCGGTATTCCCGTCCGTTGCGGCCAGCATGGTGCTTGGCTCTGACGCTGGTGTGGCGTTCAGCCGCATCACGGAGTTTGCAAACTATGCCGTGGACGGTCTGGAAGCCGTGGCGGCGATGCAGGCTCCTGCGGTGACGGATGACCAGAGCAAGGTCGTCCAGACCGTGAACACCGGCATCGGCAAGGTGGTTTCCGGCGCGCAGACCGTTCTTGCGAATGAGAACGCGCAGAAAGTTATCCAGTTCATCCGGGGCGCTGACATTGAGAAAGCACAGCTGGAATATGACGCAAACCCTGACAACTACGACTTGGGCAACGTGGACTTCTTCCCGACAGTCTACGGCTCTGGCGTATCGGAGCAGGACCTTTCCGCGCTGGCCGACCTGCAAAACTACCGGCAGAACATCGTGGAACTGCCATCCATCGGCGGCAGCAGCAACGACACCGGCGGAACCTCTGGCAGCTCTGGCGGCGGTGGAAGCACCAACTACCAGAGAACCTACACCAGCAGTTCTGGCAACACCTACGTCTATGCACCGAACTTCACTGTCTACGGCGGCATGAACACGGAGGATCTCCGTGCGCTGCTGGATGATGGCTACGAGAAGTTCTGTGAATATGTCGAACGGTACGAACGTGAAATGAGGCGGAAGAACTATGGCACCTGATAGTACAACGTACACAACGGTATCTGGTGACACCTGGGATCTGATTGCCTTGAAAGTGTATGGAAGTGAGCTGAAAGCCGACTGGCTGATGCAGAACAATCTTGGACTGATCCACATAACCCGGTTCGATTCCGGCGTTGTGCTGTCAACACCTGAACTGCCTGAAGAAAAGAGCGGCGACCTGCCGCCCTGGAAAGCAGGTGCGTGATGGTATTGACAGCAGCGAGACCCAAAGGCCGCGAGGCGGCGATCCAGCTGACATACGGGAAAACCGATATTACAGCCCGGATCGAGAATGATGTGGAAAGTTTCCATTACACCGATGTTGCGGCATCCCAAAGCGACACCATGAGTATTACCATCAATGCCCGTGAGGACAAATGGAAAAACGCATGGATGCCGGAAAAGGGCGCAAAACTCTACCCGGCTATCATTGTGAAGAACTGGGGAATCGGCGGCATTGGCAGCGGCACCCGTGATTACAGTGCAGAGTGCGGCGCATTTGTGCTGGACGATCTTAGCTTTGCCGGTGCCCCGGACACCCTGACCATGAGCGGCGTAGCCAAACCCAATGACAGCGGTTTCAGTGAGCGGACCCGCACATTCACCTGGAAGAAAACCAGCGTGAAGAAAATTGCGGAAACCATTGCCGGACGGTATAAGCTGCAACTGAAGTTCGAGGGTGACGACCACGACATTGACGCAAAGGAGCAGGATGCCACGGACAGCGCCTTCCTGCAGGATCTGTGCAGTGATTACGCTCTGGTCATCAAGGTGTATGCAAACAAATTGTGGGTGTACGACAGGGAGAAGTACAAGGTAAAAGCTGCTGCCTGGACGGTGTACGAACAGGCACAGCTGCTTGACCCGAACGCCCTGTGCATCGAACCGGGCAGCTTCAAGTGGAGTACCAAGCTGTCAGGCACATACACCGGCGGCGTGTACACCTACACCAACAAGAAAGAAAAAATAAACATCAACGTCAAGGTGGGCACGGAAGAACGTCAACTCAAACTTACCGGCAAGGTGAGCAGTGAGGCGGACGCAAAGGCAAAGCTGATAGCAGCCATCAAGAACGCCAACCACGGCGCAACGAGTATCAGCTTTACCATTCCGGGCTACCCGGCGGGCGCATCGGCCCAGTGCATCAACCTGGTAGGCTACGGCAAAATGGCCGGAAAATACTTTGTGGATGAACTGGAACACGTTTACTCGCCATCCGGCGGCTATAAAACGCAGGTCAAGGCCAGCAAGGTAGAAAAGGGGGATTTTGCATGAGCAGCGAAGTGCGGCTTGGAAATGTAAGTTCCATCGACTACGAAAACGGCCTGTGCGAAGTGACCTACCCGGACAGGGACGATACGGTAACGGAAATGGTGCCGTTCCTTTCCAACCGGGAATACCGGATGCCGGAAGTGGATGACCTTGTGGTGGTGCTGCATCCGGGTGACAGCCCGGAGGATGCTGTGGTACTGGGCACGATCTGGAACGAGAAGATCAAACCTGCCGAGGGCAAGGAGAAGATCTATCGCAAGGAATACTGCAACGAGGACGGAAAGGCGTACCGGAAGTTCGATGCCAACGCAAAAGAACTGCTGGACTTTGTGGACGGGAAGAAAATCCTGAAAGCCAAGAGCCTGGAAGTCAAGATCGGCAGCGCCACCGTGACCATCAGCGAGGGCGGCGATGTAAAGATCACTTCCCCGGCAAGCATCACGGTGCAGGCTGCCAGCGAACTGAAATTGTCTGCCACGACCCTGACCGCCAGCGCGGCTACCGTGAACATCACCGGCGGAGGCGGGGATGTTGTGGTGTCTGGAAAATCGCTGGTGAATCATATCCATACCGGCAACATGGGCAAACCGACCACGCCGCCGCTGTAAGGAGGTGCAGGAATGTATGTAGGAGTTTTTGGTGATGTGATCTTTTCCGTGGGCCATCTGCGGGTGCTCACTCCATCCAACTTCAAAGGAAAAATCGCTGCAAACTGGGCCGAGCATGAAGTGCTGAAAGGCAAAGCGAAGCCGGAGTTCCTTAACCCGAAACTGCGGGAATACACGTTCGACATTCTGCTTGATTCCAGCCTTGGCGTAAATCCAAGCAGGATGAAGAACAGGCTGGCAGAAATGGTGGAAAACGGAGAATTGCATTACCTGATTATCGGGTTTGCGCCGGTTTCAAAAAATAGGTTCCGCGTGACAGATGTAAGCGAAGCCTGGAACGTTGTGCTGAAACATGGCCTGCTGACACAGTGCATGGTAAGCCTGACCATAAAGGAGTACACATGATCGACATAAGCAGTACGATGCTTGAACTGTCCAACGACAGGGCAACGCAGGAAGAAGTGCAGGACGTTGCACGCTGCCTCCGTACACTGTACTGCACCCCCGTGGGCAGCCTGGAAGGTGACCGCTTGCTTGGCATAGATCCGAGCGTTTTCCTGGACAAGCCGCTTGCGGTGGCAAAGGGCCTGTATGTGGCAGAGGTGACGGAGAAAACCGCTACATTTGAGCCACGGGCACGAGTGGTGCGTGTGGACTGGGTAGAAGATGACGCGCTGCACGGAGTAGTAACCCCGAAGGTGGTGTACGAACTTGTCTAAAATCGCAGAATTTGAGAACATCCCCGACATTGATATTGATGGCGGGGAAAGCCTGGAAGAAGCAATCGCGGATTGCAGGGCCTTGTTTGAAAAGTACAACAAGGAAATGTATGACGGATCGGTGTCGCTGGCACAGTGCGCAGAAGCCCGCATGGTGCTGCTGGTGCTGGCACACCGTTCCCACCACACGATAGAGTTCAGCACGGCTTGCCTGAAAGCAGAACTGCTTCCGACAAGTACAGGCTCGAACCTGGATAATCTGGCCCCTATGGTGGGCGTGGAACGCATGGCAGCTGGCAAGGCGACAGCAGTCGTGCGTTTTACTTTGTCCGCTGCAAGAGCCAGCGCGACCAGCATCCCGGAGGGCACGCAGGTGCGCACCGGCGAAAAGCAATATTTCAAGACCACGAAGTACGCAGAGATCCCGGCGGGGCAGCTGACGGTTGACGTTGAGGTCGTGGCGGATGAAGCGGGCAGCGGGAGTGACGGGATCCTCATTGGTGAGATCAACACATTGGTGGACCCCATCCCGTATGTGGCTTCTGTAAGCAACACCTCTGCCAGCACAGGCGGAACGGACGAAGAGAGTGACGATTCCTTTACCCGGCGCATCCACTACGCCCCGTCCATCTTCTCCATTGCCGGTCCGGCGGATGCCTATGAGTATTTCGCGGAAAGCTGGCGCACAGATGTGTCCGGCACCAAGATCATCTGTGAGGAAGGCTACACCATCCACATCTATTTCCTGATAGATGATGGGCGGCTGCCGACCGAGGAAGAGTGCAGGGGCATGGAGGACTATTTCACCACGGTAAAGAAACCGATGGGCGATCTGGTTCTCTGCCATGCCCCGCAGGAAGTGCCGTATGACATCAATCTCACCTACTACATCGCATCCAGCAACACGAAGTCCGCTGTGACGATTCAGGAGAGCGTGGAAAAGGCCGTGAAAGAGTACCAGACCTGGCAACGCAAGATCGGCCGCGACATTGATTCTTCCGAACTTATCATGCGGGTGCGCGAAGCAGGAGCAAAGCGCCCGAAGCTGACCGGCCCGGTCGATACCAAGATCTCCGAAACACAGGTGGCGAAGCTGAACAGCTGCAAGATCACCTACGGAGGTATTGAAGATGACTGATCTGTGGGGAACCGGACTGGTTGAGGGTTTGCCCCCGGTGGTTGCGGATGAACCGTGGGTACGCATCTTGGACAAGGTGTACCGGGAACGGCACCAACATGAAATGGAAACTGCGGAGCGGGTCCACATCTACACGATGATAGATTCCCAACCGGAAGAAATTCTGGATATTCTGGCCGTGCAGTTCAAGGTGGACTGGTACGATTCCAACTACCCGCTGCAGGCCAAGCGGAACATCATCAAGACCGCGCTGGAAGTCCGCCGCTACTACGGCACGGACTGGGCAACGCTGAAAGCCATCTCTGCCATTTATCCCCGGTCGGAGATCGAGCAGTGGTACGACTACGGCGGAACACCCGGACACTTCCGCGTGATCTGTTCTGTGGACGGTGCTCTTATCCCGGTGAAACGCCGGGAAATCCGGCGCAGCGTGAACATCTACAAGCGCATGACTGCCCATCTAGACAGCCTGTACTTGCAGGTGCAGGCCGGGCTTGAAGTGGAGTGCGAGCTTTCCTCGCTGGTCTACCGAGTGCCCTATGCCAGCGAAACGATGTACGCCGGCACATGGCCCAGGACAACGACACACGCCGGCATTGCGGATGGTGAACTGCTGGTAGAAACGGAGGGTACGGCAAATGCCTTCCGGGTGGAAACGGCGGGCACCATCCCGTACCGGACCACCCATGCGGGGATCCTGGATGCAGACTTTGACGTGGAAGCAGAGCACACGGCGGCCATGATGGAAACGCCCTACACCAGCGAGAACCAGCAGGCAGGCACCTGGCCGAAGAATACGACCAGAGCGGCCCTGGCCGATGGGGAGTTTGAGGTGGAAGCCGAGCAGCAATCCACCGAGTTCAAGGTAGAAACGGCTGGCACTGTCCCGTACAGGGCAACGACAGCCGGCATCTATGATACAGACATGACGGTTGAAGCAGAAACGGAGGTGCACGACATGGAAGCAACGATGGCAGGCACGGAAACCTGTGCCAGCAATATCCCGGCGGTGCTGGATGATCCGGTGCTGGACGTGGATGTTGAAGTCACCGCCACCAAGTTCAAGGGAAAGCGCAGCGGTGAAGAGCCGTTTGTGCAGTGATGAAAGGGGGTGAAAGGCTATGGCAATGACGAGTTATGCTCTGGGTCTGTACAAGGACTACACCAAGGTGCGCGTGGCGCTGGGCCGCTACAAGGCAGGCAGCACCTACAAGACGGTGCCAATCGACAGTGTGGAAACGCTGAAAGATGGGCGGCTTGCGTTCTTCATGACGATCCCGCCCGGTGATTCCACCGGCAGCACCGTCACAGAGGTTGCGCTGCTGGACACCAGCAAGCAGGCCATGTACACCAAAACGCTTATCGGCAATGAGCAGATCCAGTTCGAGGCGGACGATGAAGGCGCACTCCTGCGCGTTGCGCTGAACTTCAAGAGCGCCGACAAGACCGCAGAGGGATAAGGAGGACACCCTATGTACAACATGAAAAGCTGGGTGGACAGAGTGACCCAGTTCGTCAACCGGTTCAAGGAAACGAATAACTCTGATGGCTCCATCACCCATGAGCGGGTGGATGGCGAGGTGCTGAAAACCGGCACTGCACAGAGCGCCGCCAACTTCAACAACATGGAGGGCGGTATTCTGGAAAACAGCCTGGTGCTGGCCGAGGCTACCCGCGTGCTGAAAGAGCATGGCCGCGACATTGAGGCCATGACGGGTGAGATGCACGTCATCTACCTGTACAACACTGCGAAGTACCCGGCCAACAACAGCAAGAAAACCATCGCCCTGAAACAGCCCCGCAACAACACGGACTACATCATTGCGGCCCGTGTCGTTTCTGCCGTGATGCCGAACGGCGTTGCTATTGATGGCGACCCGGCGGGCACGGCCGGCAACATCATCATCACGGATAAGCTGCTCAACGGCTTCAAGGTGCAGTACACCGGCGTTGCCAAGGAAGTGACGCTGGAAGTTGAGATCCAGGGCGGCATGATCCCCGCACCGGAGTATGAAGATGGCACGGCCCCCACCGGGGAGTAAGGAGCAGGACCATGGCAAATGTGATCGTGAAGAGCGATGAACGCATCGCATACGAAGCCCAGGTGGCAGAAAGTTTCGGCTGCCGGGGCCGCATCAGCGCAGAGCAGCGGGAGCAGGCGGAGATGATCGCCGCAAAGACCCGCGAAGTCTGCCGTGACAACCACATGAACGGAGGGTATTAAGTTATGATTCAGGTTATCGAAAAGAACGAGGGCACCAAGCTGGACTATGAGGTGGTCGGCACCAAGCTGTTTCTGGGTGATGACGAGATCATGGTGAACCTGGCAAAGTATGAGAAGGACGAGCCGGTGCACATTGACGTTGTGCGCAACTGGGATGGTGCGCTGGCTACTGCCATCGGTAAGAACGATGATGATCTGTCCTATGCAGCACAGATCGACATCCCCGCCCGTGCCTACACCGAGAAGGTGGAGAAAGTCCCTGCCATGGATGGTGAAGGCGAAGTGGAACAGACCACGAAGATCCCCGTGAAGTTCGACATTGACCGCTGCACCCTGACCCTGTGGGCCATCGACTAAGTGAAAGGAGCGAAACGCTATGACTAATTTTGCTGATTTCAAGGCTGCCATTGAGGGCATTTCCGGCGGCAAGAACACCGCCCTGCTGGATAAGTTTGGCCTGCCCAGTGTGGTGGTGCCCATTAACAAGCTGACCTACAAGGATGTGGGTGTGGGCGATGATACGGTGCTTCCGGCATTTAAGCTGGATGGTGTGGAGAAGCCTTACTTCTGCATCGGCAAGTACCATGATACGCTGGTGAACGGTGTGCCTTGCAGCCTGCCCATGCAGGCACCGGCAGTCAACGTGAATTTCGATGCTGCTGTGAGCCAGAGCCGCAGCAAGGGCGAGGGCTGGACGCTGGCAACCAACGCCATGTATGCGGCCATCCAGCTGTGGTGCCGCGCCAACGGCTTCATGCCCCGCGGCAACAACAACTACGGCGCTGACTATGCTCATGCCTGGGAGAAGGGCACCCCTGCCAACTACGACAGCAGCGGCAAGGTAAACCTGACTCTGACCGGCTCCGGCCCTGTAAGCTGGAACCACAACAATGATCTGACCGGCATTGCCGACCTGAACGGCAATGCGTGGGAATGGGCCACCGGTATGCGCCTGATGGATGGTGAAATCCAGATCATCCAGCACAACGATGCCGCACTGTCCACCGCTGACGTTTCCTCTGCCAGCAGCCTGTGGAAAGCCATTACCGCAGATGGCAGCCTTGTGGTTCCCGGCACGGCGGGCACCATCAAGCTGGATTGGCGCAGCGGCAAGTGGACCTTTGTCACCGATGCACTGACCGACCAGAGCGATTCTGGCCGTGGTACGGGCTTCACTGGTCTGGCAACCACTCTGTCCGCAGTACCGCAGATCCTTTACGGCATCGGCGTTTATCCGCAGGAGCCGAACGGTGACTACGGCGGCGATGACCTGTACGCCATCAACAAGGGCGAGCGCATCCCGGTCCGGGGCGGCCGCTGGAGCGACACTTCCAACGCCGGCGTTTTCAAGCTGCACCTCGCTTATGCGCGGTCTAGCGCCAGCGGCGTCATTGGGCGGCGTTCCGCTTATACGGGTACCCTCTGATAAGAGGGGCAAACCGCAAACCGTACGACAGTAAACCGATGGGGTGGCGATAGCCACCCCGATATTTTAGAGCCGGGATATGATGTGACATGAACAGTATTGAAAGTGAAAAGCTGCAGCAGATGAACACGCAGAACGGCGGCTACCGCCTGAAGCAGGCGGTAAAGGACATGATAAATTACGGAAGCCCCATCCTGGGGCAGTTTCCGAGAATTGAAAAATATGGCCTTGCAAAACGCATCCGGGAAACGATGTATGATATGCTGCACCTTTGCAACGTGATCCAGAAGAAATACTACAAGCGCGACACCTTGCGCGAGTTCGATACCCTGCTGCTGGACTTACGGGATTATCTTGACGAGGCGGCGAATCCCAGACTGTACCCGCAGGGCACAGAGCCGAAGAAAAAGCGCAAGAAGCGCGGGGACGGGCAAGCACCGGAAACTCCGCCGCAGCCTGTGGTATGTATCACGATGCACCAGTACGAAACATGGAGCAGATATACCGGGGCCATCGGTGGCATGATCGGCAATTACTTAAAGTATGTGGATGGCAAGCAGTCTAAATAGGCTGCTTGCCTTTTTCACATATCTGGGGCCTGACCATCATTTACGCATCCCGATCCGGGGCGGCAGCTGGAACAACACTTCCAACGCCGGCGTTTTCAAGCTGAACCTCAACAATGCGCGGTCTAACGCCAACGGCAACATTGGGCGGCGTTCCGCTTTTCCCTGCCAGATGAATCACAGCTTGCCTGAAAAGATGGGCTGGATTACGCAGGCAAAAGGGGTCAGGATCCATCGGCAGCGCCGGGGAGCGCTGTACGAATAATTTGTATTCGCACCAAGGCAGACAGTATGCCGGGGAGAATGGCCGGAATATCCCACCGCCCGGCACATGGTGGGGAGTGGCCGTATATGTCACGGGTGCGGAAGGCTGTGAATGAAAACTTACAAAACCATCTTTGACCAGGTGGCAGCTTTCGACAACCTGATGCTGGCGCATCAACACGCCAGTAAGGGAAAGAAGCACCGGGATGAAGTGCTGGTATTTGAACAGCGCAAAGCAGAATACTGCATCATCCTGCGCAACCGTCTGGTTAAGCAGACTTACAAGGTAGGGTCGTACCGGATCTTCTGGATCCGGCGGCCGGTGCTGCGCATGGCTATGGCGCTGCACTACCCCGACCGTGTTGTGCAGTGGGGTATCTACCAGGTTGTATTTCCCATCTTTGACAAAGGCTTTATTTCAGACAGCTATGCTTGCCGCAAAGGCAAGGGCGCACACGCGGCACTGGATAAACTCCAATACTGGATGCGGCAGGCAGACCGTGGCGGCCCGGCATATACCCTGAAACTGGACGTTTCCAAGTATTTCTACCGGATCGACCACGAGATCCTGCTGAAAATCCTGAACAGGAAGATCACAGACCCGCGCATGATGTGGCTGTTCCGCGTGATCCTGCACAGCGACCAGACAAAGTTTGGCCTGCCGGAGGGTATGAGCGCGGACGAAGTGCCGCCAGAGTGCCGGTTGGAGGACACCGGTGTTCCCATCGGGAATCTGACCAGTCAGATGTTCGCTAACATCTATCTGGACGTTTTGGACCAGTATGTGAAGCATACCCTGCACATTCACTGGTACATCCGGTACATGGATGACATTATCATCATCGGACACAGCAAGCAGGAACTTGCCCGGATCCGGGATGAAATTGCCGTGTTCCTGCGCCGGGAACTGAATCTTGCTCTGAACCATAAGACCAGCATCCAGCCATTGAGAGCGGGCGTGGAATTTGTAGGCATGAGGGTGTGGCCGACACACCGCCGCCTGCGGCACGCCACGATACGCGGCATCAAGCTGCGGCTGTCGCAAGTGCTGGCCCAGTATGAGGCGGGCGAGATCACAGCCGAGGAAGTGGAGCGAACCATTGGCAGCTACCGCGGCGTTTTGAGCCATTGCGAGTGCATGGCCCTGAAACACAAGCTGAATCAGACCTACGGGAAATTCTATATCATCCGAAAAGAAAGAGGTGAAACAGACAATGGCGATCAAAGCATATTCCTATGCGAAGGACGGGAACAAAGCATTGAGCAAAAACTTTACCGTGAAAGAGTTCCGGTGTAAGGACAGCAGCGACCCGGTCTTTGTGGACACGGACCTTGTGAACCTGTTGCAGCAGATCCGGGACCATTTCGGCAAACCGCTGACCATCACCAGTGCGTTCCGCACTGCCGCCCACAACAAGAACGTCAAGGGTGCTACATACAGCCAGCATTGCTACGGCAAAGCCGCTGACATTCGTGTGCAGGGCGTGAGCGTGGAGGACGTGGCCGCTTATGCGGAAACGCTGCTGAAGAACACCGGCGGCATTGGCCGTTACCCGGTAAAGAAGGGCCGCCCGGCAGGCTGGGTGCACGTTGATGTGCGCGAAACCAAAAGTCGCTGGACGCTGTAAACAGAAACAAGTGGAGGTATCATCATGGAAGCTCTGAAATCTTTCCTCATGGCATTCCCTACATGGCTGTCGTTACTCTTCATGGTCGTGGGCATGATCGTCACTGCCCTGTTTGCGGTCCGTCTGGGCTACGGTGTGTTCATCGCCAAAACGGCGTATGAGTGGATCGAGTGGGCAGAAGCAAACATCGTGGGCAGTAAGATGGGTACAGAGAAGAAACAGAAAGTCATTGCGACCCTGCGCGGCTTTACGCCTGACTGGCTGGACTGGGCTATCAACGAACGCACGCTTGACTGGATCGTGGAAGTCGTGTTCAAATTCAGCAAGAAAAAGCTGGCGGCTTACATGGAAAAGAAGAACGCTGCTACAACTACCGTGGCCCATTTCGACCAGGACGGTAAGAAGCCGGGGGTATAACGATGGTGCAGGAAACATTGAAGTACCTGCTGACGTGGGTGCTGGGACTGACCACAAGCGGCCTGGGCATCCTGTGCACGGTGCTGATAAAGCGCATCAAGGCGCAGAGAAAGGGCTTGCTTGCCCTGCTGCATGACCGGCTGTATCAATCCTGCCGCTACTACCTGTCGAAAGGCAAAGTGGATGTGGACGGGTTAAAGAACCTGGAATACGTCTACGAATCCTACCACGGACTTGGCGGAAACGGGACGGGCACGGAACTTTACAAGAAAGTGAAAGCACTTCCCGTTGAAGATGACTAAATGACAACTCCCCGCTGGTGGCTCTGACAGGGCCGCTGGCGGGGAGTTTTTTGTTTGTCTGGAAGTTTTGCACAAAGGAAAAGTGCAAAGTGTGGAAAATTTGCGCATTGACAACGGTACACCGTATAATTTACGCTTAAAACGAAAAGAAACGCCAAAAACGAAAGGAGGAAAACGGCGTGCGAGTGTTCAAACATCTTACGATCACAGACAGAATCCGTATTGAAAAGTGGCTGAAAGATGGATTGAAAGTCAGGGAGATTTCGGAAAAGCTGCGGGTGGACCCGTCCACGGTGTACCGGGAACTGAAACGCGGCAGCTATGACCGGCTGGACAGCAAGACATGGAAGCTGATCCCGACATACAGCCCGGACATAGCAGAGCAAAAGTACCAGGCACACCTGCGGGAGAAAGGCCCGGATCTGAAAATAGGCAAAGACCATGACCTTGCTACCTATATAGAGCGGACCATTATAGATAAGGACTGCTCACCGGCGGCAGTGTATGGCTATGCGCAGGAAGAGGGCCGGACATTCAAAACGCATATATCGGTGCCTACGATATACAGCTATATAAAGAAAGGCATCTTTCTGAACCTGACGCAAGAAGAACTGCCGAGGAAAGGCATACACAAAAACAAGTACGGGAAAGTGCGCGTAAAAGATCCGGCTCGCGCACCGGCTGGCGAAAGCATCGAGAAACGCCCGGAAGAAATCCAAAGCCGGGAAGAATTTGGACACTGGGAAATGGACACGGTATACTCCGGCAAGAAGAAAAGCACGGCCGCTCTGCTGGTGCTGACTGAACGCAAGACCCGGAACGAGAAGATCATACTGGTTCCGAACCGCCGCGCCGAAACGACCGTGTGGGCAATCAATGCACTGGAAAGGAAGCTGGGCGCAGAGAAGTTCGGCATCATTTATAAGAGCATCACGGTGGACAACGGCAGCGAGTTTGCATTGGCCGACCAGCTGGAACAGTCCTGCATCACAAACGGGAAGCGCACAAAGGTGTATTACTGCCACCCGTATTCCTCCTGGGAGCGTGGCAGCAATGAGAACATCAATGCAATGATTCGCCGTAAGCACCCGAAAGGTACGGACTTCTCTAAAGTGACAGCGGCGGAAATCGCGGCCACCGAGAACTGGATCAATAGCTATCCGCGCAGGATCTTGGGATATAAGAGCGCAGGTAGCGTATTCCGAGAATGTCTGCGAGAACTGGGGCTGACAGCCTGAACGAAGCTAGGACACCATAATATAAAGGATGGGCAGTAGCCAGAAAGGAAAGGTGGGAGCAAGGGAGTTGGTAAAATTGAACAGTTTGCGCAGGCTGCGGGAATGGAAAACTTGACGGCCTGTTTGTGTTGTGCTAAAATACACAAAAAAATAGGCGAATTTCTGTTGAACTTATTGATTGACTTATCGGTAGTGAGATTGTAAAATAAACGCAAGAGAAATCCAAGTGGTTTCTCCTGCGTTTATTTTTTTGCGCATTTTTTCAGGAAGTGAGGGAAAAAGATGGCGAAACACATGACGCTGGAAGAGCGCAAGGTGCTGGAAGCCCGGTACAATGCTGGGCAGAGCGTCCCTGGAATCGCCAGTGCAATGGGCTTCAACTTCTCTACCATCTATAAAGAGTTGAAGCGCGGCGATACCGGGAAGATGGACAAGAACGGCCGCGCGGGTTACAGCGCGGTGCTGGGACAGCAGCGGCTTTACAAGACCAAGCAGCGGCTGCGGTATCAGGCGGATCACCCGGCGGAATAAAAACCAGTCTGTTCCACTTGGAGGGATAGAAGAATGAAGAGAGAAGAACGTGAATTGATCGCGCTGGCAACTACGAGCATCGCAAGGATGACGGTTCATTACTGCGACTATGTGGAATCTTTGATGGAGAACTCTCCTGCTAGTGAAGAAAATCTTCAGATGATCCAATCGGGAATTAAGACGCTGAATCATATTTCCGTTACGCTGGAACGACTTCGGCGGGCACTGTCGGAAGCAGCGCCTGCGGTATCAGGCGGATCACCCGGCGGAGAAAAAACCAGCCTGTTTCACATGGAGAAAAAGAATGAGCACGGATATTTTCACGGAATGTTATGGAGTAAGCGAAAAAGAAATCTGGGAGCACTACGGCTACGACCTGAACGAGATTCGCGCAGCCGGAAATAATGGGACTGGAATTTGGGCAAGGGAAAAAGCATTTGAAAATCTAGCACGCATCGGGAGCTTTATAAAGTTTATGGATGACAAAAAGAAAGCCCGGATCGTGTTCAAATACGACCCGGACTACCCGGTGGCAGTAATCGTTACAGCTACCACATTGAACGTGTAGGACTACCCGTTGAGATCAATACATCTGCAACCTTTGGGGAAACAAGGCGAAGATACAAAATTCTCTGGGCTGGTCCATGCGACCTTGACGCTGTGCGGAAACAATGGTTCGGCAGCGTCAAATACTTCCCAGGATGACTGTTTCAGCAGGTCGAGTGCTGACTGGCGCTGGGAAGCCGGGAGATCATCAAGGCGAACCAAATAAAGCTTCAATGCCATACACCTCCTTTCCGCGCCCATTGTACCACGAGAATGGCGATTAAGAAAGGAGCAG